>TARA_R110002124_G_scaffold92599_5_pt1 | contig 90079 bp, 75 predicted proteins | sample TARA_R110002124 | Tara Oceans TARA_R110002124 (sample SAMEA4397445) | marine metagenome | biome: Polar Biome; feature: [SRF] surface water layer (ENVO:00010504); material: water (ENVO:00002006), including particulate matter (ENVO:01000060) such as... | depth 5 m | reverse complement strand
CTGGATGGGAAATGGGTTTGCCACTATCATCAATCAGAAGATTTTGCTCTGATACATATGCCTCATATGTTGTTTGCGCATTCTCTGCGAACAGGTGATAGTATGGCTGATCTTTCTTTGGCCGCACTTCCTCCGGAATCGATTGCCACCATTCTTCGCTGTTGCTGAATGTTGGGTCAACATCGTAGATTACGCCGCGAAACGGATATACCCGGTGCTTGACGATTTGTCCGATTGAAAATTTAGCGGCTCTGAAATGTGAATCGTTGTCCATAGGCCGCCATCATAAGGCAGTTTATTCCTCGGGCAAGTCTTGAAAACAGAGATTTTGATCCAGTCGCTTATATATAAGGTGAAAGCTTCTAAACAATCTTGTTCTTTTTATCTCCCCAGTAGCGATCCCGGAGCAACCGTTTGTAGAGTTTGCCCGTTGGCAGGCGAGGTAGCTGTTCTTCAAAATCGAAGGAACGGGGACATTTTTGAGGCGAGAGATGCGCATGACAGAAGTCGGAGAGCTCCGCCGCAAGCGCCTCCCCCGGAGTAACACCGGGCATTGGCTGGATAACAGCTTTTACTTCCTCGCCGAAGTCTTCATTCGGGACGCCAAATACTGCTGCATCCGCAACTTTTGGGTGTGTTATAAGTAAATTTTCGCATTCCTGCGGGTAAATATTCACACCACCTGACACAATCATGAAAGTTGCACGATCGGTAAGGTAGAGAAATCCGTCCTCGTCAATATATCCCATATCCCCGACTGTACTCATTGCGCCATCCGGCGAGAGCGCTTCTTTTGTGCGATCCGGATCATTGAAGTATTCGAACTCCGTTGCCGTTTTGAACCAGACCGTGCCGGAAGTGCCCGTTGGACATGGGTTCATTTCTTCGTCAAGGATGTGTAAATCCCCCAAAAGGACTTTCCCCACGGAACCTGGATGGGCAAGCCATTCTTCACTGTTGCAGGCGGTAAAACCGAGGCCTTCCGTGGCACCGTAATATTCATGGATAATCGGTCCCCACCAGCTGATCATGTCTTTCTTGACCTGAACCGGGCAAGGCGCGGCGGCATGGATTGCAATTTCTAACGATGAAGTATCTGCGAAATTGCGGATTTCTACAGGTAACTTCAACATGCGTGAAAACATGGTGGGGACAAGCTGACTGTGGGTAACTTTGTACTTTGAAATTAATTGCAGATATTCTTCCGGATCGAAACGTTCCATGATGACAACGGTGCCGCCGAACCGGATCGCGAAATTGACGGCCGCCTGCGGCGCGGAATGATATAGTGGCGCTGGCGAGAGATACACCATGTCTTCGCGATAGCGCCAGAGCTTTTGCAGGAAGGTATAGAGCGGGATTTGCTCAAGAGGTGAATTGTCCGGCATAGGGCGGAGAATGCCTTTCGGCTGTCCGGTTGTGCCTGAAGAGTAAAGCATTGATAACCCGAGCTTCTCGTTTTCGAGTGGTTTGGTGGGGCAGTCTGCAGTTGCCTCTTGAAGATTGATGAACTGATCGTCCGTCTCTCCATCAACTACAATGCCCAATTTCACGTTCGGGCATGATTTCAATGCTTCTTTCGCGACGGAGCGTTTTGCGTCAGACGTTATGAGAATTTTTGATTCACTATTGTTGATGATATAGGCAAGCTCTTCTGCCGTTAGATAGGAATTTATGCAGGTGTAATAGAGGCCTGTTCGTTCTCCCGAGCCGCAGCTTTCGAGATACCAGGCATTGTTTTCCATAAAAATGGCGTAATGATCCCGCGGGCGCAATCCTTTCCGGGCAAGCAAATGCGCGAGCCTGTTCGTTCTCGCCTCATATTCCTTGTAGGTAACGGTCTCTCCGGTGGAGGCCATGATAAAGGCCGGCCGGTCGGGATTTTCCTTTGCAAATTTCCCCGGATACATCCTGCATACTCCCTTTTTATTCTTCCTTTTTCGGGAAGCCGTTTTCCCGAAAGGATAGGTTGCAGCGATAGCAACTGCAACACATTTATGGCGCGGAAAAATGCGGAAAGAGTGGAGAAAAGTTGTAACGAACAGCTTCTGGCGCGAGGGAAAATCGGTTCTCACGCTACATATCAGGACGCAGAACGCCCGTAAAAAATGAACGTCATACTCGCGCCGTCAGATGCTGGGCGGCGTGAGCCAATTTTGATGCGCCGATCGCGGGTGGTTCCAGCCCGCGAAAAGCAAGGTGGCCTGGTTTCTCAAGCTCAAACTCTAACGGTCGCTTTCCTCGTAAGCCGCGAGAAATCTTCAAGCAGCTTTTCCTCTTTAACCAGCGCGACGTCCGGGTGGCAGGGGATATTCACCAGCCGCTCGAAGATATTCAGGCAATTTGGTGTTGGCGCAAGCGGCTGATAGTACTTCGAGAGCATCAGGTGCTCCGCTTTAGCGATGTTCTCTTCGAGAACCGTCGCTGTCCCGCAAAAGGGAAGGCTTGTCGCCGGGATGTTTGCGTCAAACGGATATAGCGGTTTCAAACCGGCTTTCGCCGCAATCTCGACGACCCTTGCCGTTTGCTCAAGGTAGGACGGCTTCCAGATATGATTGTGATCCAGCCGGTCGATTTGAAACGCACAGGCAATATCTGAAACTTTTCCATTGTTTATCCAATGGCGTTTTTCCACATCCGTCAGATGACCGTAGTTCAGGAGATTGTAAATCGCCTCCGCTTCATCCTTTGGTGACAGAATCAATCCCCCTTCGCCGGCGCCATAAGGTTTCGTATGATGCAGGCTGAAGCTCTGGTAGGGCCAATCCGGCAGATGCTCGTTCAATCCGGCGGCATTATCGATCAGCATGAATTTGCCGGATTTTTTCGCATACTCGATGAATGGGTCGAAATCAGGCCAAGCCCCGAAGGGATTGGTGACCACAAATCCATCGAAACTGTCCGGATCCAGCGCCCCCAGGGCTTCCAGGCTTAATATGCCCTGTTTGGTGCAATCAGCGAACTGCATGCCGCTGAAATAGCCTCGTCCCAGGTTGCTGAAGCTGAACGAACTGGCGACCCAGCGGATCGGCTTGCCGAATTTAATTTCCAGGAATCGCGCAATCGCTTCCAGGCCAATGCCGCCGTTCGCGCAAGGGGTGATGGCCTGTTCCGCCGGAACATTCATATGCGCTTCATACTTTTCCGCCAGCATATGATAGAGAGGACCGCGGTTCGCCCACAAATTCGTTTCAATGCAAAGCTCGAGAAGCTTTGCAATATACGCCATGTCCGGCCGTTTGCTCTCGACAAACGGCATCTTCGCCTTGGAGTTTGACAGTTTCATGATCGTTACCGCCCAAATAAAAAATGTATCTACTGACGTTTAAAAAACGCTAAACACGCGTCAAATTATAATATAAGACAAATTTCTGAAAATTTGATTAGCGTCTAAAAAAACATTATTCCCAAATCAGGGATGCTGACGGCGAATTATCAGAATTAAGTCTTCGATGTTACGCCTTCTAAACGCTAGTTGCCGCCCGACTGGTAAATTCACCGGCTACGCTACGAATTTTCACCCTATCTATAGGTTGCCGTTGCCGTCAATATAGAAATAGCGCAAAAACAAAGGGACGGAGAATCCGGTATGAATAACAAGTCTGCGCGGGCGATATCGGGCGGTTTCAAAAGCGGGGATTTCTTCCTTATGGGAGCGGTTCTCGCTTGGGGAATTAATTTCCCGTTTGCCAAATATGCACTGGAATTTATGGATCCGGTCATTTTTTCGGCCACGAGATATATTGCCGCCCCTTGCTTTTTGTTTGGTATTTTGTGGGTGCGAAAGGTGCGCATCGCCATTTCCTGGCGTGAGGCGCGGATGCTTGTCTTGATAGGATTGCTGGGCATCACTCTGTTCCAGGGAGGGTGGGCCTATGGTCTTAATTTAACATCGGCGTCCAAAGCGTCGGTTCTCATTACAACGTCGCCGATTTTTGGCGCCCTGATATCGGCAGCCATGGGTAATCCGCCAAGCTTGCGAGGATGGTTTGGAATCCTGCTCGCGTTTCTTGGCGTCGCCGTGGTTATCAATAACAGCTTTACCGAAATCAGAATTGGCGAGGGATCGGTACTGGGTGATTTACTTATTGTCGCCGCTTCTTTTGCGTGGGCGCTTTATACAATTGTCTCGGGGCGCCTTGTTGCAGAGCGTGGCCCCCTCCTGGTGACGGCATGGGCGATGCTGTTTGGTGCCATCATGCTAACCGCTCTTGGGATACCCAGCCTATTTGAGCAGGACTGGGGGAGCATACCCGGGCTTGGCTGGCTGGCATGGGCTTCTACCGCTATTTTTGGGGCCGCCCTTGCCTTCGTCTGGTATTGCGCCGGCATCGCCCGCCTTGGTGTGACCAAGGGGATGGTCTACAGTTTCTTCATTCCCGTGATTGCGATCCTCAGCTCGGTCATTCTGCTCGATGAAGTTATTACAATGGTTCAGATTTTAGGGGCGTGCATTGTTTTGCTGGGTGTCAAGCTGACGCGTTCCGGCTAAAGTCTTCGTTTTGTGCCTTCATATATATATCAAGCTCGGATACTTGATTATTGTTCATGCCGATACCTAACTTGCTGCGCCGCCAAATAACGTCATCGGCACATCGCGCCCACTCCTGAGCCATCAAATAACGAACTTCCTTCTCGTAAAGCCCATTCCCGAAATGACGGCCAAGATCAGTTTCAGCTGCAGCGTCCCCCAGCAATGCGTAAACTTTTGTCCCGTAGGCACGGAGCATGCGGACGGCCTGGTGAACCTCTAGAAAAGGATATTTTTCTTGTACCCAATTGAGAAGGTCGTCAAACCCGTCCATCGGGAAATCCCCTCCGGGAAGCGGCGCTTCTATTGTCCATGCAGCTTTCTTGGGACCAAGTTTTACTTCCACTTTTTCTAGAACGGCTTCAGCTAACCGGCGATAGGTTGTAATTTTTCCGCCAAAGATGTTCAGGAGCAATGCACTATCGGATTCGGATTGCCATCTAAGGACGTAATCGCGTGTCGCTTCTTGCGCCTTGCTGGCTCCGTCATCGACAAGTGGCCGTACCGCAGAATAGGTCCAGATGACATCAGAATTCTTCACTGGCGTCTTTAAATATTCGCTGGCCGCGTCGCACAGATAGAAAATTTCCGAGTCACTGATGGCAACCTTGCCCGGATCACCATCGTAATCCCTGTCGGTCGTACCGATCAGGGTATAGTGTTGCTCATAGGGAATGACGAAGATGATACGTTCATCCTCGTTCTGAAATATATAACATTCGTCATGATCGTAGAGCTTGGGAACGACAATATGGCTGCCCTGGACGAGGCGGACATTGTGAGGTGATTTTTCTTCGGTTGCAGCATCAATGACACCATCAACCCATGGTCCAGCGGCGTTTATGATCATCCGTGCCGTTCTGCTTTTCTTTTCCCCGGTCTGGCTGTCTTCAGTTGTTATGCGCCAAAGACCGTTTTTTTGTTCGGCCCCGATGCATTTTGTTCGCGGCTCGATAACTGCGCCGTGGGCGGCGGCATCCATCGCGTTCAGTATCACGAGGCGAGAGTCATTCACCCAGCAATCCGAATATTCGAAGCCGGTTGAAAATTCTTCTTTCAGCAAGTTACCGGGAGCTGTTTTTCGAAGGTTAAGCGTTTTTGTCGCGGGGAGCTTTGTTCGCCCGCCAAGATGGTCGTATATGAAAAGTCCAAGACGTAGAAGCCAGGCGGGGCGCAATCCTTTATGGTGCGGAAGCACAAAGCGTAAAGGCCAGATAATATGCGGGGCATTCGACCAAAGCACCTCGCGTTCCGAAAGCGCCTTCTGAACCAGACGGAACTCGTAATGCTCAAGGTAGCGAAGACCCCCATGGACAAGTTTAGTCGATCCTGAGGACGTTCCGCTTGCGAGATCATTCATTTCGCAAAGCGCAACGGAATAGCCACGACCCGCTGCATCGCGGGCAATGCCACAGCCATTTACGCCTCCCCCGATGACAAACAGGTCAAATTCCGCAGTCATTAAGCCCCGCTTTCCTTAAATGCGAATTCACTGATTTCTCGCTGATAACGAAGAATAATAAGCTATATATGAAAATAAAAAGAAAATATAACGAAAATATTTCTATCAAGACTCATTATTGATTTCTGGAGGTCAGGGGGGAGACCTCTATCACTCGGACGTCGCCTTCTGCGCAGATTTGACGGATGGAGGGCTCTGTGACGCAGTCGGTAATCAGTGTATCCACTTGTGCAATCCTCGCAATTTTTACGGGAGCACGGCGGGCATATTTCGTCGAATCGGCGACGAGGATTACATGGCGGGCGTTCGCGATGATAGCCTGGGCAACCTTAACTTCGCGAAAATCAAAGTCAAGAAGAGAGCCGTCGGGATCAATAGCGGAGGCGCCTATGACAGCATAATCAACGCGGAACTGGTTTATGAAATCAATCGCGGCCTCACCGACGATGCCGCCATCTGAATGTCGGACAACACCGCCTGCAATCGCGACTTCGATTGATGGATAAAGCCGTAAGTTATTCGCAACATTAATATTATTCGTGACGACCATAAGCCCTTTGTGGTTGACCAGACTGTGTCCGACAGCTTCCGTCGTCGTTCCGATGTTAATAAAAAGGGAGGAATGATCCGGAATAATTTTAGCGGTTTCTTCACCGATCGCAGCCTTTTCCGCAGCAGCTATTTGCCGCCTCGCCTCATACTCAACATTTTCATTGGCTTCCGGAAAGAGGGCGCCCCCATGGAACCGGACAAGTACACGGTTAGCGCAGAGGCTATTCAGATCCATCCGGATTGTTTGTGGTGTGATATCGAAATGTGATGCCAGGTCATCAACCTGTACTCGTCCTCGCGTCTTCGCAATTTCAACAATTTCTGCCTGGCGCTTGGTCAGATGCATAAACGACGTCCTCTTTTTTTGAATAGGTATCCTGATTATATCGCGTCAATACGAAAAAAAATTGAAAAGATTCCCAAAAGGAAATTCACACTTGGCCGGGATGATTCTGGTAAAAATATTTATCATACTTTACTACTTAGTTGGAAAAGGCGCGCAAGCTGAATAAAAAACGACGGAAATGGAGAGCCTGAGGAACATCCGGTTCCGGTAAATTGCAGACAGAATGAATGATTTACTAGAAGGGCTGCAATCGGCTGCCGGACTCATTATTCATCTGGATCGTGATCTCATCGAAATTTCGTTGAGATCACTGCAGGTGACCGTTTCTGCTGTTCTCATCGCAGCAGTGATTGGTCTGCCGTTTGGGGCCTGGCTGTCAGTGACGCGGTTTCGCTACCGGCGCCTGGCAATAGCCCTGTTGAATGCGTTGATGGGCCTCCCTCCGGTCGTTGTTGGGCTAGTTGTTTATATCCTATTGTCACGGTCCGGCCCGTTTGGCGTTCTGGATCTGCTATTTACCCCAACAGCTATGATCATAGCGCAGGTAATCATTGTGACGCCGATTATTGCGTCTATCTCGCATCAGACCATGCGGGAGCTCTGGTTCCTTTATCATGATCTCCTGATCTCCGTGAGGACCACCAAGTGGCAGCGGATGACGGCGTTGCTTTGGGATGGTCGGCGGGGTCTCCTGACGGCGACATTGACAGGATTCGGCCGCGGCATTGGCGAAATCGGCGCCATCATGATTGTTGGCGGGAATATTGATCATTTGACCCGCGTATTGACAACGGCAATTGCACTTGAAGTGGGAAAAGGGAATTTCCCGCTTGCACTTGGTCTTGGCATTATCCTGATTACCATTGCGATACTTATCAATCTGGCAATCCATACCCTGTCGCGAACCGAGCGGGAGGGGACGTGGTAGAGTCAATCCTTCCTGTATCCCTTGAGAATGTATCCGTGCGTAAGGGTGGAAAGTCAATCCTCGGCCCGCTCGACCTTTATATTGGAGAAACCGGCTGCAGTATTGTCATTGGACCAAACGGGGCAGGGAAGACGACGTTGCTGCGCTTGATGCATGGGTTGGAACGGGCGAGTTCTGGCAGCGTCAAATGGGCCGTCAGGAAAAGTGCCGCATACGCACGGCAATCCTTCGTTTTCCAAACACCTGTAATGCTGCGCCGTTCCGTTATCGAGAATATCGCCTATCCGCTTTACGTTCGGGGTGTGGGCCGACGGACGGCGCGCGCCACAGCTGAAGAATGGGTCGCCAAGGTCGGTCTTGAAGAGGCGGCTTTTCTTGATGCGCATGTGCTTTCCGGCGGAGAGAAGCAAAAGCTGGCGACGGCGCGGGCGTTAATCACGGCGCCGGATATCCTGTTTCTCGATGAGCCGACGACGAACCTTGATGGCGCATCAACCCTGGAGATCGAAGCGTTAATCCGAACGGCGAATGAAGACGGAACGCGGATTGTTATGGCGACCCATGACTTTGGGCAGGCGCGCCGGCTCGCAACGGAAATCCTGTTCATGTATCACGGTGTCATCCATGAGCGCGCCGCCGTCAGTGACTTTTTTGACGGACCCAAAACCAAGGAAGCCGCAACTTTTATCAGAGGAGATCTATTGATATGAAATTTCGATCTTTCTTAATGGCATTTTCCATCTGGCTGATGACGGCTACAGTGACGGTGGCCGACGAGATGAAAATGGCCGTCACGACCTCTTTTCATAATTCCGGTCTGTCGGACATTCTGGTTCCGGAGATCAAGAAGGACCTCGGGATTGACGTGCATCTTCTTGTGGTTGGAACAGGTCAGGCGTTAAAGCTGGGGCGGGCAGGCGATGTTGATGCCATTCTGGTACATTCACGCAAGCCTGAAGAAGAATTCGTGGCGCAGGGTTTCGGCATGCACCGCCGGGAAATTATGTATAACGACTTTATCCTTATCGGTCCAAAAACCGATGAAGCAGGCATTGAGGGTGCGAAAACGGCCGCCGATGCCTTGGCCGCCATTGCAGAGAAAGGCGCTGTATTTGTCAGCCGCGGGGATGATAGTGGTACTCACCGGAAAGAGTTGGCGCTTTGGAAATCGGCTGGTCTCGACCCGGAAAAAGAAGGTGGGCAGTGGTATCGTGCCAGTGGTTCCGGCATGGGGGCGACGCTCAATACGGCAAGTGCAATGAATGGGTATGTGTTCGCCGATCGTGCAAGTTGGCTTAATTTCAAGAACAAGGGAGAGCTTGAGTTGCTGTTCTCCGGCGATCCGGTGCTGTTCAACCAATATGCGTATCTGCCGGTCAATCCGGAAAAGCACCCCCATGTAAAAAAGGAACTGGCGGTTAAGCTCGAAAAATGGCTGGTCAGCCCGAAGGCTCAGAAAATGATTGGTGAATATGAAATTGCGGGCCAGCAGCTTTTCGTGCCGAATGCCGGGACACTTGATAGCGACAGCTAGATTTTCAGGATATGGGCAATCAATTCCAGATGATCCTGCCCATAAAACATGTCACCGTCGATGAAATAGGTGGGAGAGCCAAAAGCCGATCGGCGAATGGCTTCCTCTGTATTCTTATCATAGATTTCACGCACTTCGCTGGATAATGCGGCGGAGAGGAGCGGCGACGGATCGACACCGGCCCGCGCACAGATTTTCGTCAGATCCTCAGGATTATTCAGGTCAAAATCGTCGACCCAATGCGCATGCAGCATTTCCAGTGACAGTTTGTCTATATTCAACCCCTGAACCAGAGCTGCGATTAACAGGCAGTTAGACAGCGTAATATCGTGCGCGTGATAAGTCGGCGTTCCCGTCATTATGGGGATGTTGCGATACTCCGCCCATCTCTCGATCTCGCGGCCGAAGAAATAATCTTTATGCGCCTGAGTTCGGGATGCAATAGGGGGAGCGCCCGTTGTCGCTACGAGCTTGCGTAAGTCAAACGGCCGATGGTCAATCTTGCGGTTAGCAGCTTTGGCGATGTGCAACAGCTCCGCATGACCGATATAGGTAAAAGCAGAGTATCCGGCATAAAAATATTCGATTACCGCCATGACATGCTTCTTCTTTCCCGGTTTTTTCGATTAGTAGTTTGAAAGGGTGCGGTGAACTGCGTCCTGCCATTTCTCATAAGCGGCATCCCGTTCCTGTCGAGATATCGAAGGAGTAAATTGTTTGTCGCGTTGCCAGCTATTCGAAAACTCTTCAACCGACGGATAAAATCCGATTTGAAGCCCGGCAAGGTATGCGGCGCCGAGAGCTGTTGTTTCGGCTGAAGCAGGGCGGTCGACCGGCGCTCCCAGAATGTCAGCAAGGCGTTGCATTGTCCATTCCGAGGCAACCATGCCGCCATCCACCCGCAACACCGTTTCATAGCCCTGGCTGTCGGTGAAATCCGCCTGCATGGCATTAAGCAGATCCCGGGTCTGAAAGCAGACACTTTCCAGCGCGGCTTTTGCAAGTTCCTTTGGGCCGGTTGCACGGGTAAGGCCAAATATCGCGCCGCGGCAATCCGCATCCCAATAGGGGGCACCAATCCCGACAAAAGCTGGCACCATGATGACGGACTGACCGGAATCCGCCTCCTTTGCGAACTCTCCCGATTGCGAGGCATGCTCGATGATTCCAAGACCATCCCGAAGCCATTGAACGGCGGCGCCAGCAACAAAAATAGACCCTTCCAGCGCATATGTCGGCTTGCCGTTTAACTGATAGGCTATTGTCGTTAGAAGCTTGTGAGTAGACTGAATAGGCGTATCGCCGGTATTGAGCAGGGCAAAGCATCCCGTCCCATAGGTTGATTTCATCATGCCGGGTTTGGTGCAGGCCTGACCGACAACGGCGGCCTGTTGATCGCCAGCGATGCCCGCAATTTTAACGGAGCGGCCAAACAGAGACGGATCCAGTTCGCCGAAATCCCCCGAACTGTCACGAACGTCAGGTAGCAGCGACTTTGGAATATTCAGGATTTCCAGCAATTCATCGGACCAGCACCCTTTATGAATATCGTAAATCAGGGTTCTGCTGGCGTTGGTGGCATCTGTTGCATGAACCTTTCCCCCGGTCAGTCGCCAGAGAAGAAAACTGTCTATTGTTCCGAAAGCGAGCTTTCCGGCATTTGCCGCATCACGCGCTCCTGTCACATTATCGAGCAGCCAGGAGATTTTGGTGCCGGAAAAATAGGGGTCCAGTAAAAGGCCGGTCTCTTCCGAGAACAGTGGCTCCAGATTCCGGGATTTTAGTTCCGTGCAGAATTGGGAGGTGCGGCGATCTTGCCAGACAATGGCATTATGTATGGCTTTTCCGGTTTCTCGATCCCAGATGACAGTCGTTTCGCGCTGATTGGTGATGCCGATGGCCGCGACATCCTCGATCGTTGCGTTTGCTAGCTCCAATGCGTCTTTGATGGTCGCCAATGTGCTTTGCCAGATATCTTCCGGATCGTGCTCGACCCATCCCGAGGCTGGAAAATGTTGCGTGAATTCCTGCTGTCCGACGGCAACTGGTTGATGTCTCTGGTCGAAAAGGATGGCGCGGCTCGACGTCGTGCCCTGGTCGATGGCTAGAATATAGTCCGGCATTCGTTTTATTCGCTTTTGTCTTTATTCCCTGTCACAGGATTTTGGCATGCAGAGAAATGATATGCCAGCCCGTTTTATATGACTCGGTATTCAAATGCTATTTTCAATGAAACTCACCTTTGCGAAATTGATGTGGAGTGGTGTGATTTCGGCTTTTCTGACTTGACGTAACCTCTCGGGGCTTTAACTTCGCGAAAAACGGGAGGTGGGCACGACAGAGCGTGTCATCGGTGCTACAGGAGCTTTTGGCCAGAAACATCTCGTTGTTCGATTGACTTGAACTTCCATACATGACGCAATGACGGGCAGTATATTTGTCTTAATCGGTTATGAATAATGTTGCGTCTACAGGGCACGCTTCCGTTTCTCCGCCTGGAATGGCGTTTTCTTTTGTTCGGCTTACTTCTGGCTTTCTGGTCCGGACCGGGGCAGACCTACGTGATCTCTGTCATTGGCGGGCATATCCGGAATGACTTCGGCCTCAGTAACGGTGAATTCGGTGGTATCTACACTGTAGCCACCCTTTGTTGCGCCGCGCTTCTGTGGAAGGCGGGACCGCTGGTGGATCGTTTGCCGCTCAAAAGTTTCGTTCTCAAGATAGGACTTTTGATGGTGACGGCAATGGTTGCCTTTGGGTTTGTGCAGGGGCCGATTTCTCTATTTTTCGGCATCATCGGCATCCGGTTTCTTGGACAGGGTATGATGACCCATGTGGCCCTGACGGCAATGGCGCGGCGCTACGAAGTCGAGCGGGGTCGGGCTATTGCAATCGCGGCGCTTGGCTTTCCATTGGGAGAGGCGTTATTTCCACCACTCATCGTGCTGGCGCTTGGCTTCGTCGATTGGCGTATGATCTGGCCAGGCATGGCAATTTTGGCAGCGATAACATTGTTGCCTGGCGCCTCTTTCCTGATCCGGCATACAAGCCATCAGGATGGATCGGGGGCTGCGGAACTTCAGGCGGCGGACGACGATGCCAAGCACTGGACTCGCGCGGAAATGCTCTCTGACAGTAAATTTTATTTGCTGCTTCCGACGGCGATGGCGCAGGCGGCGATTATCACCGGCCTGTTCTTTCATCAGGTGTATTTTATCTCCCTCAAGGGCTGGGATTTTGAGACTTGGAGTTTGAGCTTTGTGATCTTTGCGATCGCCTCGCTGGTCGGGGGTATGATGTCCGGATTTCTCGTGGATATGTTCCGGGCACGCCGTTTGGTGTCTTTTGTCCTGATTCCAATGTCACTAGGCATTCTTATTTTTGCCTTTCTTGAAGCCCAGATTTTCGCTGGCGTTGTTATGTTCTTTCTGGGAGTGGGGGCTGGTTCGACCAATCCTGTTTTATCGTCGCTATGGCCGGAATTATACGGAACCCGTCATCTCGGTGCCATTCGCTCGGTGGCAACAGTAGTCATGGTGTTTGGGTCGGCCCTTGGCCCCGTTTTCATGGGATTTGCACTGGATGCGGGCGCTTCCTTGGAAGCCATTGTTCTGGTTTCAGTGTTGATCACTTTGCTGGCGGCAATTATGGCCAAGATCGCGCTGTCTTCTCGTGTTCGTTAATTAGTATGGTCAATTGGCTGGCCAAAGAGGGCGCATTCGCCATTTTGCCGCCATTTCCCGGTTGAGAAGCTTAAAATTTTATTAATTTTTTTGTTATATCCCTCGTTTAGGGGATGAAGATGCGGGTCTCTTCATAGTAGGTTCACTTCAGAATTAAGAAATTTACAGACATGAGGTCCGAATTTAGCTATTTTTATAAAGAGTTAGCTGATTCGGTTTCGCCAAGGTTAAATTAGGTTCGTGGAGTAGGTAAAATGGTGACGGCAAACGGTAATAATGCTCTCGGTACAGGAAATGCCAGCGGCGCTGAAATAGTGGTTGAAGCGGCTCCTGGGATGACGATCAAGTTACCTATTGAATCGCTTCAGGGTGTATTGTTTACGCAGAATTCAGGGAATCTGATTGTTGTTCCGGCTGACGGCGGTGAACCTATTCTGCTTCAGGACTTCCTGACCTTTGGCGCCACGGAAAATCCTCCAAAAATTGAGCTGATGGATGGTGAAATCGTAGAGATAAGTGAAATTACACCGCTTATTCAGGGATATTCACTTGCGGACATCAACCCGGAGGCCGGTGAAGATATTAGCGATGGTGGAGGTGCGAACTTCCGTCCCTTTGCTGATGGAAACATCGGGGATCCCCTTGGGATTGCCGATTTGCTGCCGCCGACGGAATTGGCGTTTGCGCGGGATGAAATTGAGGAGATTATTGGCGAGAATGAGGATATTGATCCGATTTCCGACATACCGCCTGATACACCTCCGCCACCTCCTCCGCCTCCCCCGCCCGGTCCTGATGATCCGACGGGTACGGTTACCCTTACGTTTGAGACACCGGGAGGTCAGTCCGGGCCGGTGAACGGCGGATATGAGGATTGGCAGCCAAACCAGAATGTTGGCGATACGACCGAACTTCCGATGCAAGTCGTTGTGGGCTTCACTCCGGATACGGATGAAGAGCTGACGTCTGTTGATATTTCCGGATTTCCGGCTGGATCACGTTTCTTTATTGGAGGAACCGGCGCTGTTAATGAAGTAAATGTTGCCGGTGGCAGCTATTCGGTGCTGACTGTTGGCGGCGTTCTCCCGGCAATGTTTCTTTTGCCGCCAGGAAACACCGATGCTGATATTCCGTTAGATGTAACAGCGAATTTCCAGAACGGCGCTGGGGCAACCGGGTCGGCGGATGGCAACGGGATTGCTATCATTGATGCGGTTGCAGATGTGCCGACAGCTTCTGGGAGCGGTTCTGTTTCAGGGGATGAGAACACGGCAATTGAACTTCCCGAAATTTCAGCTGCGCTGCAAGATAACGACGGCTCCGAAACACTGGCCTTGTCTATTGGCGGCGTGCCTGTAGGGGCAACACTGACCGATGGTGTCAATAACTTTGTTGGGGATGGATCGGATGTTGATATTACAGGTTGGGATCTTGCAAATCTGACAATTACTCCACCAACAGATGATGACGCCGATTTCACCCTGACGGTAACGGCGACAGCCACTGAGAGTGCGACCGTGGCCGGTGGCGGAGAATTGACGGACGGAAATAATGAGGCAAGTACGAGCTTTACAATAGATGTAGCGGTTGAGAGTGCCGGCCCGCCTGGCGACGATGGCCCAACAGCAATTGACGATCGACCGGCGGCATTGATTGAGACAGTTAATACACATGCGGTTTTTGTTATTGATACGTCGGAAAGCATGGACTCCAACGAACTGAGGTTAGTGGAGGAGGCACTTCAGTTTTTGGCGTGGACCATGTTCACGCAGAATGAGACAGGCACCGCAATTACCCTGGTTGAATTTAATGATGAAGCAAACTTTATCGGTGGCGGAACCTATACGACTTTGGAATCTGTTTTGGAAGCGCTTAACGTTGTTAGCACGCTGTCTAATGGCTATACAAACTATGACTCGGCGCTCGATTTGACCCGAACTGTCGATTTTATGCCCGGATATCAACAGGAGATTTATTTTCTATCCGATGGTCAACCGACGTTGGGCGATACAGAGAATGGTATAAATGAATTCAATAGCTGGGTGACAAATGATCTCAATGGCGCAAAGGTGTATTCAGTCGGCATTGGAAGTGACGCACTTAATAGTGTTTATCTTGGCCAGATTGATAATACGCCTGACGATAATAACATCGATCCACCAGCGGGCGATCCGTATTTTCATGTGAACAATGCGGAAGATTTGATGTCGAGCATCGTTCCTAAAAGTGGGTGGGTTAATGGTAATGTGCTTGATAATGATGTTTTGGGCACAGATCCCCTGGCGGATATTCCAATTGAATCCATAAGCTATAAGGGCGAGACATTCAATCTTGATGGTAGTCCGAACTCTACTGTCGAAGGCAATTTTCTTTATATCGCTACGGATTTCGGCCTTTTGCAGATGAATTTCGAGAACGGTGAATACGCCTTCCTGACAAATACAAATGTGACCGGTGTCGAGCAGGAAGAGATAGGGTATACCATCGTAGATAATGACGGATCGACGAGTTCTGCGGTACTGACCATAACGATCGCGCCGGATTATAGCTTAATGGGAACAGTGGCGGATGATGATATTGATGGCAGCGCAATCAATGACATCATCATCGGCGGCGGCGGAAACGATATTTTGTCTGGTGGTGACGGAGATGACCAGTTCTATTATAGCAATGCCGCGTCAGATGGAAATGATGTCATCGAAGACTTTGGTGCCAATGGCGATTCAGATGTTATCAATCTGTCCGCAATTTTCGACCGGCTTGACATTGCATCCGGTGAGCGGGCAGATCATGTTGCCTTTTCTGAATCGGGAGGGAATACAACGATAACAGTCACCGATGGATCGAATGCGGAAATAGCCGGATTCTCTATCGTGGTTGAAAACGCCTCTCTAGACAGTTCCGATATTACTAATGGAAAAATTGTCGTCGATGAAAGCTAAAGGCTTTGTTGACAGGAAGGGAAAGGGCCGTAGTTATCTGCGGCCTTTTTTCTTTACAATCGGGATTTAAAATGCTGGAAGGTGGACATTGCTTGTTTTAGTATGAACTCCCGCATACGGAGTGTGGCGCAATAAATTTTGGGGATTGAGTTTTGAGCAGCATAAAAAGTTTTCTGATATTTGTTCTGGCCATTGTAATGGCCGCCCCGGCAATTGCGATGGCGAAGGACCTGCCGATTTCTGCATTTAAGGGTGATTGGCGGGGTAACGCTATTTCAGAAAGTAATGTCAGCGTTAGCTTTCCCATCACGAGTCGCGATATTGATGTCGATATCAAGCCGACAGCGGAAGGGGATTTTTCCATTACCTGGCGGACGCTCCTTCGTCAGAAAGGAACACCCGAAGATCCCAAAGAAGTCCTGAAGGAAACCACCCTCACCTTTATCAAAACGGACGAGAAAAATGTTTGGAAAGACAGTAAAGCAGGTGATGTTTATGCTGGAGATACAATTTCCTGGGCGCAGTTGAAAAATCAGACGTTGACGGTTTATGTCATGGCTATCAGTGGCTCTGGTGGCTACGACATGCAGATTTATAAGCGGACACTGACGGGTGTGAATATGGAGCTTGATTTCACGGCTATACGCGATGGCGCAATTCGCAGGACAGCAAAAGGCCAGCTTATACTCAATAACTATTGATTGTCCGGCGATGGCTCAGAAATCACCTATTCCTGGTGAAATATTACGCCTCTGAGGAATAGCTTGGCGCGTTTGTGAGGGTGGCGGCGCCGCGCGCTGGGCACAGTCTGGGCGTTCGCAAAGTCGGCAGGTTATGCCAATGGGCATGACGGCTTTCGGTGTGGTGAGATTTAGACTGTCTGCATAGATCAGCCGCCGCGCGTCGGCAATGTCGCATCCGATGCTGATGGCGTAATGACGCTTTGGCTGAGCATACCCAAGGCTCGGTTTTGTGACAGTGCGAGCAATTGAGAAAAAACGACTCCCGTCCGGCATCTCGGATATTTGCGGGCACAGTCTTCCCGGTGTCAGAAACGCTGAATGCAGGACCCATCGCGGACAGGAGTTGCCATATCTTGGAATGCGCAAGCCGGATGCGCTGAAGCGTTTTGAGATATTTCCGGCGATATCACTTCGGATCAGGTGGAGCGGAACACCGCTTTTTCCGGGTCGCATCAAGGTTGTCAATCGGTGGCAGATTTGCTCGAAACTTGCGTCGAACTGCTGTTGCAGGAGTTCGATATCATACCTTAGGTCCTCAGCTGACTGAAAGAACTGCTCGTAGGGAAGCAAAAGAGCGCCAGCAAAATAGTTGGCAAGGGCTGCTATCCCTTTCTGTCTGGCGGCATCCGTGGGCAGCTCTGGGGCATTAACAAGTTCTTGAAAAAGATCAGGGAAATTCAGATGCCCACAGAGCAAAGCAAGATGGAAATTAACGCTTGATTGCGGCAAAGACTTGGACAGAACCAGAGACTGGTTTTTCTCGTCATAAAGCGTTGCTTCAGTATTATGGCTGTCACGTGTCGCAAAATCGACGCTGACGCCATATTCCTGCTGCAAATGCTCGATCATGAGCGGCATCGGCGGAAGGCTATGATCGCCAAGTGACGCACGAAACTCCGTTGCCGCAGTTTCTATCTGGTCAAAGTAGTTATTGCGGGCCTGAATGAAATCTGAAACAGCCTCGTTTGGGGAGGGGGCCCAGCTTTTGCCGGTCAGACTGCCGTCACCGACGACGCCCAGCATTTCAGTTACAGTGTCATTCAGCGCGTCGCTATCTTTCAACGCGATTTGCAGAAATTCTCTACGTTCCTTCGGACTGAGGTCCTCATTGTCATGAACAATTTCTGTGGAGGACATAATAGACGTCACTAGTGTTCTTAACCGAAAGGATGAGTCTGCAAACAGCAGATCCTGGGAGAGACGTTCGCTCAATAGCTGCAGGTCTGTCTGCGCGGCCTTAAAGGCATCATAGGTTTTCTTAAAGGCGGAACTCAAAGCCGGCGCATCTGCCGCCATCTCGGCTATTTCTTCATCCGTAAATTGATCGTCCGAGAATAGTGGATCTTTCAGGGCGTCGGTTATCTCCCCGATCAGATGGCCTTCTTCTTGAGGCGAAAATACCTGAGGGTCGACTTTCAGGATTTTGCTTAAATGCAACAATAGAGGAACTGTAATGCTGCGCCGATTATGCTCGAGCAGGTTAAGGTAACTCGCGGATATGCCCAGCCGGTCCGCAAGCTCGACCTGTGTTAGTTTTCTTTCCTTGCGCAAACGCCGTAACCGGTTGCCTAGAAGTGGGGATTTCGCCATCAGCTGCTCCAGAAAATTTACAATAATTTACAAATTTACAAAACACATTAGAAAATATTTACATAAAAAACCGCTGTTTTACAATGTTTTATTGGGAAAAAAGGCGAAAATGTGAAACTTTTACACAACAGGGCCGAGTCTGAATAACAACATATCATGCGCGCCCTGTCCGGGGATGATCCAATAACCTATGGGAGACAATTCATGAGCGATATTAAAAAATCAGGCTTGTCGCGCCGCGGCCTACTCAAGGCCGGTGCTGTTGGCGGCTTGGTTGCCGCAACGCCAAGCTTCTTTATAAAGAACGCCTGGGCCGAAGAGTTCCGTAACAATCCTGAGAATTCTGGCGAGCTGAAATTAGGCTTTAACGTACCGCAGTCCGGGCCTTATGCCGATGAGGGGGCCGACGAGCTGCGCGCCTATATGCTGGCTGTGAAGCATCTGAACGGCGAGGGGGACGGCGGTATGCTGAATACCTTCAAGCCGTCGATGCTCACGGGCAAGGGCGTTCTAGGCAAAAAAGTGACCTATTCAACGGGTGACACTCAAACGAAATCCGACGCTGCGCGGGCCTCCGCAAAGCGGATGATTGAAAAGGACGGCGTTTTGATGGTTACTGGCGGTTCGTCCTCCGGCGTTGCCGTCGCCGTTCAGTCACTTTGTCAGGAGCAGGGCATTATCTTCATGGCTGGCCTGACCCATTCCAATGATACAACGGGTAAGGACAAGCGTCGCTATGGTTTCCGGCATTTCTTCAATGCCTATATGTCCGGTGCGGCACTGGCGCCTGTGTTGAACAAGGAATATGGCGGCGATCGCCGGGCCTATCACCTGACGGCTGACTATACATGGGGCTGGACCCAGGAAGAGTCGATCAAGAACTCTACTGAGGCGCTTGGCTGGGAAACAGTGAACACAGTGAAGACACCGGTTGGTGCTGGCGACTTCTCCCAGTATATTACACCGGTTCTGAATTCCGGCGCAGATGTGTTGATCCTGAACCACTATGGTAAGGACATGATCAACTCGCTTAGTCAGGCGGTCCAGTTCGGTCTGCGTGACAAGCAGGTCAATGGCAAAAATTTCGAGATTGTTGTTCCGCTCTTCTCGCGTCTGATGGCGCAAGGTGCGGGTGATGCGATCAAGGGAATTCTTGGCACAACCAACTGGAACTGGTCGCTGCAGGATGAAGGCTCGCAAGCCTTCGTTCAATCCTTCGGCGCAGAATATGGTGCGCCGCCTTCAATGGCCGCTCATACCTGTTACGTGCAAACGTTGCTTTATGCGAATGCTTGTGAAATGGCCGGAACATTCTATCCCCCGGAAGTGATCAAGCAGCTGGAAGGCTTTAACTTTGACGGTATGGGTAATGGTCCGACACTTTACCGTGCAGAGGATCATCAGTGCTTCAAGGATGTCCTTGTGGTGCGGGGTAATGACAACCCGAGCAGTCAATTTGATCTTCTGAAAGTGGTTGACGTTACGCCACGTGCGCAGGTTGAGTATGACTGGACAATTTTCGGTGGTGAATTGGGGCCATACGAAGTAAAAATGTAGTCCAACTTAAAACCATGGGCTGGCGCATGGTGAAATGCGCCAGCCTGTAATTTTCTGGACGGTGTTCTAAGTCGTTTAAAAAGGCGGCGCTGGGTTATTCGGGGTAGATTTCATGGATGCCATTTTTATTCAAATACTCAATGGCCTTGATAAGGGAGCAGCTTATGCTCTGATTGCATTGGGACTGACCCTGGTGTTTGGAACGCTGGGGATTGTGAATTTCGCGCATGGGGCCTTATTCATGCTCGGCGCCTTCTGCGCGGTGACCTTTCAAAAGCTCGTTACACTTTCAGTCAAGGTTCGCGACGAAGGGGTAACTGCCTTTGCCGCCTACAAAGAGCAGCCTTATCTCGAAACCTGGTTCGGTGATACCGGCCGGATGATTATTGACTATTCGGTTCCGCTGTCCATTTTGCTGGCCATTCCTTTCATGTTGCTGGTTGGCTATGTGATGGAACGGGGCCTAATCAAACATTTTTACAAGCGCCCGCATGCAGAGCAAATTCTCGTGACATTCGGCCTTGCCATCGTCATACAGGAAATTATCAAGGCGTATTTCGGCGCCAACCCGATCCCCCAGCCTGCGCCGGAAATTCTTGCCGGCAGCGCGGACGTCGGGTCCTGGGTCGGGCTTGGAAACAATCTTGTATATCCGTGGTGGCGCCTTGTTTATCTTTGCTTCTCCGGCATTGTCATATTTGCGGTTTTCGCCTTTTTACAGTTTACGACCTACGGCATGGTCGTTCGTGCCGGGATGCGTGATCGTGAGACCGTTGGCTTGCTGGGAATCAATATCGAGAGGCGGTTCACGGTGGTTTTTGCGATTGCCGCCATTGTCGCAGGTGTCGCAGGGGTGATGTACACGCCGATATTACCCCCGGATTATCATTTGGGGATGGATTTTCTTGTACTCTCCTTCGTCGTCGTTGTGGTTGGTGGTATGGGCTCCCTTGGTGGTGCTGTGCTGGCCGGGTTCCTGCTTGGGATCGTACAATCCTTCGCGTCCATGAACGAAGTGAAGGATATTTTCCCGGGCATTGACCAGATTATTCTCTATCTCGTTGCTGTTGTAATCTTGCTGGTTCTGCCGCGTGGCCTGATGGGCCGGGCTGGAGTGATGGATGACTGATATGAAAAAGCCATTCTTTAATGATACTCTCCTCGTAATTGTTTTTGCGGTCGCTATTCTGGCGATGCCTATCTGGCTGGACCCTATTGGCGGCAACTACCCGGACCTTCTTCAGAAGTTTGCGATCTATGGCATTTTTGCTATCGGGTTCAATATTCTCTTCGGTTTGACAGGCTATCTATCCTTTGGTCATGCCGCCTTTCTCGGTGTCGGTTCCTACGCGGCAGTATGGTCGTTCAAGCTGTTGACGATGAATGTTATTCCAGCCGTGATCTTCGGTGTGCTTTTTGCCGGGCTGCTGGCGGCGGCTATCGGGTTTTTGAGTTTGCGGCGATCAGGAATTTATTTTTCCATTCTAACTCTGGCCTTTGCGCAAATGTCATACAATCTCGCCTATTCCGTTTTGACACCCATCACTAACGGTGAAACTGGATTGCAGCTGTCGCGTTCCGATCCGCGCATACTTGACAACATGTTTTCGGATGGGCCGACCGCATTGGGCTTGCCAAGCACGGACCTGTTCGGAGAAACCATGAGCGGCTATCCAGGATTCTATTTCTGTGCCGTGCTACTGATTATATGTTTCTTCTTATCGCTCAGGATATTTCGATCACCTTTCGGGTTGATGCTGAAAGGGATCAAATCGAACCAGAACCGGATGAAATATACTGGCCTCAACACCAGGCCCTATATGCTTACGGCGTTCATTATCTCAGGCATGTACGCCGGACTGGCGGGTAGTCTGCTTGCGGTGACAGATCCGCTGGCTGGTGCCGAGCGCATGCAGTGGACTGCCTCTGGTGAGGTGGTTCTGATGACAATTCTCGGCGGTGCGGGCACCCTCGTCGGCCCGATGCTGGGCGCAGGTATCATCAAATATTTTGAGAATATCTTCTCGTCTTTCGATAATAATGTTCTTGAACAAGCGTTCTCTTTCATGCCTGAAGCGGTCGTTGACTTTATGGTTCCGGTCGTTGGGCTATTTGTCGGCAGCGGATGGCACCTTACGCTGGGATTGTTGTTCATGATCATCGTGATCTTCCTGCCAGGCGGGCTGGTTGAAGGTTTCCGCCGTATTTACAATTATATCAAGACGCGTGGAAATACTAAATCGCAGACGGTTGAAGCGCATAATCAGGCAGGCGAGTAGAGGGTAAATTATGAGCGATCTCGTTCTTCATCTTGATAATATTAACAAGAGCTTTGGTGGCCTTAGCGCTCTTTCCGACGTCAATCTGAGCGTCGAGGAAGGGACGACACATGCGATTATCGGCCCAAACGGCGCCGGTAAATCGACATTGCTGAATGTGTGCATTGGTCGCCTCAAGCCCGATACCGGAAAAGTGATCTTTGCCGGCTCTGAATTGACGGGGAGGCCACCGCATGAAATTGCCCAGCTCGGCGTTGCGCGGGTTTTTCAGACCCCTGAGATTTTTCAGGAGATGTCCTTGCTTGAGAATGTCATGATACCCGCCTTTTCGCATCGGGACGGGGCCTTCCGATTTAATGCAAATAAGCTGTTGAGCCGACAGTCGGAGCTTCGCGATGAAGCGGAACATATCCTCGAGGATGTGGGTCTTAAAGACATGATGATGACGGAAGCCGGTAGTCTTAGCCGCGGTGATAAACGACGGCTGGAACTCGGGATGTGTCTGATCTTGCGTCCGCGCCTGCTGCTCCTGGATGAACCCACGGCGGGTATGGCACGCCATGACACCAACCAAACGATTGAACTTTTAAAGAAGATCAAGTCACGGGGAATGACAAAAGTGATTATTGAACATGATATGCATGTTGTGTTCAGTCTTGCCGACAAGGTTAGTGTGCTTGCCCGCGGCCAGATTATCGCAGGTGGGGATCCGCAGAGCGTTCGGGAGGACCCAAAAGTTAAGGAAGCCTATCTGGGAGGGGCCCATTAATGTCTGAATCTTCTGAAAAGAGGCCCTATTTCAGCGTCAAGGATATCCACGCTTATTATGGCGAATCCTATATTGTTCAGGGCGTCTCCTTTGATGTTGAGGAAGGGGATATTGTTGCACTGTTAGGGCGTAATGGTGCGGGCAAGACGTCGACTTTGCGAGCGCTTGCCCGAGTTGACAGCCCGAATTTGAAGCGTGGTGAAATATATCTGAATGGTATGCCGGTTCACCCGCTCAAGGCGTATCAAGCAGCGAGTGAAGGTATTCAGCTTGTGCCTGAGGATCGCCGGATCATCGGCGGGTTAACAGTTGAGGAGAATCTCGTCCTTGCCCAGGTAGCAGAGCCAAAAGGCTGGGAGATCGAACGAATATATGATCATTTCCCACGTCTTGGTGAACGGCGCAATCAGGATGCAATCACCATGTCCGGCGGGGAGCAGCAGATGCTTGCGGTTGCCCGGGCACTTGCTAGAGATGTGAAACTCCTTTTCCTCGACGAGCCTTATGAAGGTCTGGCGCCGGTAATCGTTCAGGAGATCGAGAAAATACTCCTGGAAATCAAGAAACTTGGAATTACAACAATCATTGTTGAGCAAAATGCGATCGCGGCATTGAAGCTTGCAGACAAGGCGTTGATCCTCGATATGGGACAAATTGCCTTTCGCGGCACGGCTCAGCAAGTGCTTGATGATCAGGAATTACGCCACGAATATTTGGCGATCTGAGTGCGCTAAGATAAGTGAATTCTATTATTTTGATCGCATTTGGCTGGCGACAGGCGTTTAAATATCCTATTGATTGTTGATTAGCACGACGACAAAGACAAACATTGGGTGAAAGGACTTAGAAGAATGTCTGCAAAGGATCTATATCCCGTACCGGAAGAACTGGCAAAAACGGCGTGGGCCGATAAGACGAGCTATCAGGCGATGTATCGCGCGTCAATCGAGGATCCCGAGGCTTTTTGGGGAGAGCACGGTAAACGAATTGACTGGATCAAGCCTTATACGGAAGTCAAGGATGTTTCCTATGACAAAGATGATTTGCACATTCGTTGGTTCCATGATGGAACACTCAATGTTAGCTATAATTGCCTTGATCGGCACCTGGAAACCCGCGGCGACAGCACGGCGATAATATGGGAAGGGGACGATCCGAACGACGATAAAACCCTGACATATCGCGAATTGCATGCCGAGGTATGTAAATTCTCAAATGTATTGAAGGCGCAGGGAATCAAGAAAGGGGACCGTGTAACCCTTTATATGCCAATGGTCGTGGAGGCAGCTGTTGCCATGCTGGCGTGCACCCGCATTGGTGCCATTCATTCGATTGTGTTCGGAGGTTTTTCTCCGGACGCACTGGCAGGCCGTATACAGGACTGCAAATCAAACTGCATCATTACTGCAGATGAAGGTGTTCGGGGCGGTAAACCGATTCCTCTAAAGGCCAATACGGACAAAGCGCTGGAAGCTTGTCCCGATTGCACCACCTGTATTGTTGTTGAGCGCACGGGCGCAAAGACAGGCTGGGTTGAAGGCCGGGATGTCTGGTACCACGAAGAAATGGCCAAGGTTGATGCAGACTGCCCACCGGAAGAAATGAACGCCGAAGACCCGCTTTTTATCCTGTATACCTCCGGTTCTACAGGACAGCCAAAAGGCGTCTTGCATACGACGGGTGGATACATCGTTTATGCGGCGATGACGCATCGTTATGTATTCGACTATCACGATGGCGATATTTACTGGTGTACAGCAGATGTCGGCTGGGTAACGGGGCATAGTTATATTATATATGGGCCGCTCGCAAATGGAGCGACAACCCTTATGTTCGAAGGGGTGCCGAACTATCCGACTGTCTCACGTTTCTGGGAGGTGTGTGACAAGCATCAGGTCAATATTTTCTATACAGCACCGACGGCAATCCGCGCGCTGATGCGTGATGGGGATGAGCCGGTTAAAAAGACATCCCGTAAATCGCTTCGCCTGCTGGGCTCGGTCGGAGAGCCGATTAACCCGGAAGCCTGGCGATGGTATTATGATGTCGTTGGCGAAGGGCGCTGCCCGATCGTTGATACATGGTGGCAGACGGAAACCGGCGGTATCCTGATTTCGCCATTGCCGGGCGCCACAGCATTGAAGCCGGGTTCGGCAACTCTTCCATTCTTTGGAATTGACCCTGTTATGGTGGACACCGAAGGCAAGGTGCTCGAAGGGGCTTGCGAAGGGGTCCTTTGCATCAAGGATAGCTGGCCGGGCCAGATGCGGACAGTTTATGGTGATCATGAGCGGTTTATCCAGACCTATTTTTCTAACTTTCCCGGCCGGTACTTCACGGGCGATGGCGCCCGTCGGGATGAGGATGGGTATTATTGGATTACCGGACGGGTAGACGATGTGATCAATGTGTCAGGGCATCGCATGGGGACAGCGGAAGTCGAAAGTGCGCTGGTCGCCCATGACCTTGTGGCTGAAGCCGCTGTCGTGGGATATCCCCATGATATCAAGGGGCAGGGAATATATGCCTATGTGACGTTAACATCCGGCGTTGAACCCACGGAAGAATTACGGGCCGAGCTTTCGAAATGGGTGCGGCAGGAAATCGGTCCAATCGCGACGCCGGACTTGATCCAATGGGCGCCGGGACTACCAAAGACACGGTCCGGCAAGATAATGCGCCGGATATTGCGGAAAGTTGCGGAAAATGACTACGGAAGTCTGGGCGATACCTCAACATTGGCCGAACCTGCTGTCGTCGATGATCTTATCTCAAACCGAATGAACAGGTGATGCGCGCTGTCATTACTTGCTGATAGACATTGACCGATGACAATATCCGGATGAATGGGGTATGATTGACGTTCAGGAAGCTGAAGGGCTGGACAACTGATATAAAAGTGCTTGATGAAGAGCCGGATATTATCGTTGACCTCAGGACCTTTGGCGAAGTGAGGGAGCGTACGTCAATATGTCACATACGGTACTGGTCGTGGAGGACGAACCTAATATCGTCCTTTCACTACAGTTTATTTTGAGGCAGGCCGGTTTTACCGTGCGCGTAGCGCGAGATGGCGATCAGGCGTTGCGGGCGATAGATGACTATGTACCCAATCTGGTGATACTGGACATCATGTTGCCCAAACAGGATGGTTTCTCGGTATGCGAGGCGATCCGGGCCAACGCCGCCTGCCGGAACGTGAAAATTATCATGCTGTCGGCCAAAAGCCGAGAGGCCGATAAGGAACGGGCTCTTGCGCTTGGTGCGGACGAATTTGTTACCAAGCCTTTTTCTACCCGGGCACTTGGTAAAATGGTTAAGGATATCGTTGCGCCGAAAAAGCCGGCACATCAGGCGAAATAAACCTGAAACGGTAGGATGCTAACAGATGACACGGACATGAACGGATGATTAGGACCGGGCGCAAAAAGGAATGGTCAATCCTGTTGTTCGTTGTTTGCCTGATAGCCTTCGTGCCCCCAGTAATTTCTCTATTTGATGTACCGACCTTAACCTTTGGAATTCCGATTAGCTATCTGTACATGTTCGGTATATGGGCGGCTGTCATTGCCATGACCGCCCTTGGTGCAAGACGTGGGACTGAGAAAGCAGTCGCTTTACCTGGGGCTGGTCGCGACAGAGGCAACTCTGGTGGCGAGCGAGGAAATGAATAATGTCCGGTGGTATCGTCCTCACGGTTTCGTTCCTTTATCTCGGTCTGTTGTTTGCTATCGCCCAGTTTGTGGACTCGCGAGCTGAAAAAGGCCGGCCTCTTACTAGAAACCCCTACATATACACTCTTTCAATAGCAGTATTCTGCACCTCCTGGACATTCTACGGTAGCGTTGGATTAGCGGCGACGCGGGGCCTCGATTTTCTGCCTATTTATCTTGGGCCGACGCTTGTCTTCGTGCTCTGGTCGATTGTCTGGGTCAAGATTGTCCGGATATGCAAGGTTCATCGCATCACGTCCATTGCCGACTTCATTGCATCGCGCTATGGCAAGCAGGCGAAGTTGGGCGGTCTGGTGACAATCATTGCCGTGGTGGGAACAACCCCTTATATATCCCTCCAGCTTAAATCGATTGCGACCAGTTTTCGCATCCTTGTCAGTTCGTCGGAGACCGCGTTGCTGCACGCGCCGAGCGAACCCATATTCTTCATTGATACAACTCTCATTGTCGCAATTGCTCTCGCGCTTTTTGCCATTCTTTTCGGGACCCGCCATATCGATGCGAGTGAGCATCATGAGGGTCTTGTAGCTGCTATCGCCTTTGAGTCTGTGGTTAAGTTGGTCTCCTTTCTTGCTGTCGGCTTTTTTGTGACCTACGGCCTTTTTAACGGTTTCTCCGATCTTTTCACGACGGCAGCGGAGAGCGGTCTGAGCGAGCTTTTTACCGTATCGAGTGATAATGATTACAGCGTCTGGATGACCATGACAATTTTGTCTATGGCCGCAATTATTTGTCTGCCGCGACAGTTTTATATTACCGCCGTGGAAAACCCGGACGAATCCTTTTTGCGCAAGGCAACCTGGTTGTTCCCACTTTATCTGCTGGTCATTAACATCTTCGTCTTACCAATCGCGCTTGCGGGCCGTTTGTCATTTGGCGGGGCGTCGGCCGATGCAGATATGTTCATGCTCACCGTCCCGCTTTTTCACGACCAAGCTTTTCTTGCGCTCATCGCTTTTGTCGGCGGGCTATCTGCAGCAACATCCATGGTGATTGTGGCGGCAATTGCCTTGAGTACAATGGTATGTAATGACCTCATTATGCCACTTCTCCTTCGCTGGAAGGGACTTAATATTAACAAGAATGACGACCTGACCGGTCTTTTGCTGACGATCAGGCGGGTCAGCATTCTGTTGATATTGATCCTGGGATATGTCTATTACCTGATCGCGAGCGAGTCCTATTCACTCGTAACCATTGGGCTTGTCTCTTTTGCAGCGGCGGCGCAGTTTGCACCAGCCATCATTGGCGGCATCTTTTGGAAGGGGGCGTCCTACCGGGGGGCTTTGATGGGCCTTGCTCTTGGTTTTTTGGCCTGGCTCTATACTCTTTTGCTGCCGTCTTTCGCGCAGTCCGGCTGGCTTCCGCTCAGCTTTATTACAGAGGGGCCATATGGGATTGATTTGCTCAAACCTTATGCCCTATTCGGAATGGACGGGTTCGACCGTCTCACCCACGCCCTGTTCTGGAGCATGCTGCTCAATATTGGCGCCTATTGGGTGGTATCCCTGTTGTCGCAACAGACGGCAATCGAGCGTATTCAGGGCACGCTTTTTGTGGATGTTTTTGGGCATACAGACGACGAGCGGGACAGCCGGTACTGGCGCGGCTCGGCAACTGTGGCTGACCTGCAGCAACTCGTTGGCCGCTTTGTTGGTGTACAGCGCGCCGCGCAGGCATTCTCGGATTTTGCCGCTGATCGCGATATCAATCTACGGAAAAGTCAGACGGCAGACGCGGCACTTCTTGACTTTGCGGAGAAAATGCTCGCTGGCGCTATCGGCTCGGCAACGGCGAGGGTGATGGTCGGGTCGGTGGTCAAAGGGGAGATTGTCGGCCTTGAAGAAGTGTATCGCATTCTGGATGAAACCAGTCAGGTCATAGAATACAGCCACCGACTGGAGCAAAAATCAGCAGAGTTGGAACGTGCAACGGCGCAGCTCAGGAATGCCAACGAGCGTCTGCAGGAGCTGGATTCCCTGAAAGATCACTTCCTCTCTATGGTTAGTCACGAGCTTCGCACGCCGCTTACCTCGCTTCGTGCTTTTGGTGAAATTCTTGTCGATAACCCGGAGGTCTCACCTGAAGAAAGAACGCAATTTCTGAATGTTATTATCAAGGAAAGCTCCCGTTTGACGCGGTTGATTGACCAACTTCTTGATCTCGCCCGGATGGAGGCAGGACAGATGGATTGGTCCCTCAATACTGTTGATATGGAGGCGACACTACACGAGGCGATGGCGGCCCTCGCCGGGTTGATCAAGGAAAATGATGTCATTGTGGATGTGAATATCCCGGATCACCTGCCTAAGGTGCGCGCAGATCGGGATCAATTGATACAGGTCATCATCAACCTCGTCTCAAATGCCATAAAATTCTGTGACAAATCAAACGGGCGTATTGATGTCGCTGTATCTGTCGCCGATAACATGCTGGAAGTCAGCGTGTCCGATAATGGCAAGGGTATTCCGGAAAACATGAGCATGCGGATTTTTGAAAAATTCCATCAGTCTCTTGATCGGGACGAGGACAAGCCGCAAGGTTCCGGATTGGGACTGGCTATCTGTCGAGAGATTGTCACTTTTCATGGCGGGCAGGTCTGGGTTGTCAACAAGCCGGAGGGAGGAGCAGTATTTTCCTTTACCGTTCCACGTGCCGATCGTCTGGAAGCACGGCTTTCCGCAGAATAACAACCAATCAGAAAAGCGCCCGATAGATCATTATCACACCTATCAAAGCGACAAGCGTCAGGACGAATTTCTTAAAGGTGGCTTGCGGGATATGGCCGCGGACTTTGGTGCCAGCCCACATACCCGCAAAAAGTGGGACTAAACCGATAACACTGTAAGCGATCTCAGTGGGCTTGAGAAAGTCCATGCTTTGGAGGCTGAGCAACAGGAAGATGCTTCCTCCAAACAGCATGACGCTCACGGCGGAAACGAAATCATCCTTTTCAAGTCCGAGGGCGATGAAGAAAAAAACCGGCAAAGTGCCGTAAAGGGTTGTGATGCCGCCGATTATTCCGGCAGCCAGGCCAATGAGGGGGCCGTACAAATTCTCCCTCGACCCCAGGAAAGAAAAGGATATACCGGTAATTTCGAGTGTGGCGATAAACATCAGGAAGATACCGACCGCGATCAGTAAATATTGCGTTTCCACGGCAGACAGCATGAAGACACCGATTGGCAGGCCGGTAAACAATCCCAGAAACAGGCGCCAATGGCGGATGATAACGGATTTAATCCGGCCAGAGATCATCATCTGGACGAAATTGGTAATGACCATGGGGATGGTCATGATCGAGACAGCGGAAGGCAGTGACATAAACAGGACGATAGGCGGGACGGCGATCGTGGGGAGACCAAAGGCGGCAATTCCCTTGACAAATCCGCCGAGGGCAAAGGCGACACAGACAATCAGCAAATTGAAAAGATTGAATTCAGGAAGATATTGCGCGATCATGACATGGACTGCATTGAGAAATAAAAAAACGTCTTTCCGGAACAGGACGACCCGGACAGCCAAGCAGGACTATGGACCAGAAAAATGCTTTGCAGCAAACAAATAAATTACAAGTTAGAAGAAGTCTTAGCTGAGAACCGGAGTATTTTATGAAAGCCTGGGTCATTAACGGGGAGCAAGGTATTGAAAGCCTTGAACTGGTAGAGCGGGAAGTGCCAAAGCCGGGACCCGGAGAGATACTGGTGCGGCTTTGGGCCAATTCCATTAATTACCGTGATCTCTCGACAATTAAGAGTGTCCGGGCACGCGGTATTCTGGAGCCGCGCATCCCGAATTCTGATGGTGCCGGCATTGTTGAAGACATAGGCGACGGAGTTACTGCATTTAAAAAAGGCAACCGCGTTGTAGGCACCTTTTTCCAGGACTGGACCAGCGGACCTATTCATGATGACGCAATGGCCAGCGCCCTCGGCGGTGCGATCGACGGGCTCTTGTGTGAATATGCGATCCTGAATGAGAGCGGCGCCCTGCCAATTCCAGACAATCTGTCATTTGAGGAGGCAGCCACACTGCCGTGCGCAGGACTTACCGCCTGGAATTGCCTGATTGAGGCGGGGCAAGCGCGAGCTGGACAGACTGCGTTACTTTTAGGGACCGGCGGTGTTTCCATCTTTGCGCAGCAACTTGCCAGAGCTTCGGGCATTCGGACTATTCTAACCTCAAGCAGCGAGGAGAAGCTTGATAGAGCAAAAGCGCTCGGCGCAAAAGACGTCATCAATTACAGGGAGCATCCGGACTGGGAAAAGAAAGTTATGGAGATGACGGATGGGCGCGGTGTTGATCTCGTCGTAGAAGTTGGCGGTGCGGGAACCCTTGAAAAATCCATTGCTGCGGTACGGCTGGGCGGTCGCATATCCCTCGTCGGTGTGCTGACCGGCGGGCAGATTGACCCGACATCCATCATGCGGAAATCTATTACGCTACAGGGGATTTATGTCGGGCCTCGTGATATGTTTGCGCGGTTGAACGCGGCGCTCTCGCACAATGATATTCATCCTGTTATTGATGCGACCGTCGATTTTCAGGATGCGAAGGAGGCCTATCGCATGATGGAGCGAGCGGGCCATTTCGGAAAGATCGTGATAAAAATCTAGACAACAAATATGCGCGGGGAATGAGCATGAAGTTATTGAGGTACGGCCCTTCGGGGAGAGAAAAGCCAGGGTTGATGGATACGGAGGGCAAAATCCGTGATCTCAGTGATATCATCTCCGATATCGCTGGTGATGTGCTGACAGATGCGGGAATTGCGAAACTTCGCGATCTGGATGCGACATCCTTGCCGCTGGTGGAGGGGGAGCCCCGGATTGGACCCTGTGTTGGCGGAGTTGGGAAGTTTGTGTGTATCGGGCTTAACTACTCCGATCATGCTGCAGAAGCAGGCCAGCCGGTACCGACGGAGCCCATAGTTTTCATGAAGGCGACGTCTGCCATTTGTGGTCCCAATGACAATGTTGAAATACCGCGCGGCTCGGTGAAAACTGACTGGGAAGTTGAGCTCGGCGTCGTTATCGGCAAGCGCGCAAAGTATATCAGCGAGTCAGAGGCGCTGGATCACGTTGCGGGCTATTGTATCGTGAATGATATTTCTGAACGGGAATTCCAGTCAGAAAGGTTGGGTCAATGGACCAAGGGAAAAAGCCACGACAGCTTTGGCCCAATCGGTCCCTGGCTGGTGACACGTGATGACGTGCCGGACCCTCAAAAGCTTGATTTATGGCTCGAAGTTGATGGTGTGCGACGACAGGACGGAAATACGGATACGATGATCTTCGGTGTTGCTAAAATCATTTCGTATCTCAGCCATTTCATGACCCTCGATATTGGTGATGTGATCTCGACCGGGACGCCTCCTGGTGTCGGCATGGGACAGAAGCCAGCCCCCATATTCCTCAAGCCAGGCCAGATCATGAAACTGGGTGTTGATGGGCTGGGCGAACAGGAGCAAACCACTGTTCAGGCATAGTCAAACTAGCAACAAAAGGAATAGATACCGTGACACCCGTTCAAAATCCCGAAAGCGCCGGTTTCAACAAAATGCGTCTTGAGTATATCACGGACTGGATGAACCGGTATGTGGACGGCGGCAAGCTTGCGGGCGCCCAAACGGTCGTTTCGCGTGGCGGTAATGTCGTCTATTCGAAATCTGTGGGACAGGCTGACCGGGAAAGGAACATTCCCTGGAAGAATGATACCATGGCGCGCTTCTATTCCATGACTAAACCGATCACCTCTGTCGCCTTGATGATGCTTTATGAACGGGGATTGTTTCATCTGGATGATCCGGTGGAAGACTTCATTCCCGCATTCAAGGATATGCAGGTTCTTCGGCCACAGGCCCGGAGCGTCGACGATACGGAACCGGCAACCAGCAAAATGACCATTCATAACCTTCTCACCCACATGTCCGGTATGACCTATGGTTTTAATGAAGGCGTGCTCGGAACGCATTACAATGATGCCAGGATGGACTTTGGACCAACACGCGGTAGTCTTGAAAGCCAGATTGAAAAGCTCGCTTCCATGCCTCTTCTGTTCAATCCGGGCACGCGCTGGAACTACGGGGTGTCGACGGATGTGGTCGGACGATTGGTAGAAATTATTTCCGGGCAGGATCTTAGAGCTTACTTTCACCAAAACATATTCGAACCTCTCGGTATGGTTGACACGGATTTCGGCGTACCAGCAGCCAAAATCGATCGCTACAGCTCGGCCTATGGGGTTGATGACGCGGGCGGATCCATAGTTATGGATGACCGAACGAAAAGCGCGTTCCAACAGGAGAAAGTAGTTTGCTATTCCGGTGGGGGCGGACTGATTTCAACAGCTCCGGACTATCTTAAGTTCGCGGAGATGATCCGCAAACTGGGAGAGTATGACGGCGGAAACCTGCTGGGATCGCGAACGGTTGATTTCATGACGCAAAACCATCTCGATGGGGATCTTGCAGAATATGGCCAGCCGGTTTTCTCTGAAGTTTCCTTTGTCGGCGTCGGTTTCGGCCTCGGCGGCTGGGTCATGTTGGAACCGGCCCTGTCACAGATGATGGGGTCTCCTGGTGATTTTGGCTGGGGCGGTATGGCGAGTACGGTCTTCTGGGTTGATCCTGTTGAGGACATGACCGTCCTTTTCCTGACGCAGTTTATACCGAGCAGTCACTATCCGCTGCGCAAGGAACTTCGTTCACTCGTTTATCAGGCGTTGATCGATTAGGCCTATTTTCTGTCACGCAACTGACATAAAAGGGCAAAGGTTGCGTCACTGAACCGACATCCAATCGCAACAATTATTTGAGATATCTTCCTGCAACCTCTCGTAAGAGTATGTAGGAGTGTATTTTGGAAACCTTGCGATTCAATAATCTGGAACTTCGTCTTGCGAACAGTGCTGCCGATATCGACGCGGCGCAGGCACTGCGCTACCGGATTTTCTATGAAGAAATGGGCGCGACGCCGTCGGTTTTATGTAAAAGCCTTGCGCGTGATACAGACCGTTTCGATGAAATTTGCGATCACCTGCTCGTAATTGACCTGGAGAAAGGGACGGATTCAACACCTTATGTGGTCGGAACCTATCGTTTTCTCCGGAGCAGTATTGCCCGGAAAAATGGCGGATTTTATTCAGAGTCAGAATTTGATCTCGGTCATCTGAATGTCTTTCCCGGCGAGATTATGGAGCTGGGACGCTCCTGCATCGACGCTGCCTATCGCCGCCGAGGCGCGATGCAGCTGCTATGGCGGGGGATCGCCGCCTATATCCATCAGTATGATGTACAAATCATGTTTGGCTGTGGCAGCATTCATGGGACGGATCTGAAAGAGCAGGCGCGGGTTCTATCTTATCTTCATCACTATCATAAAGCGCCCGGGCATTTACGCCCGCGAGCGCTCGATAAGCACTACATTCCGATGAAGATGATGAAGCGTAAGGAAATTGATATTGAAATGGCACATCGGGAGCTTCCGCCGCTGTTGAAAGGGTACCTTCGCCTTGGCGGCTATATCGGTGACGGTGCGGTAATCGATCATCAGTTCAACACGATTGATGTCTGCGTCATTGTTGAAACCGAGAATGTGACGAACAAATATATCCGCCATTTTTCCCGGGATCAGAAACAGAAAGTGGGTGCCACCGTAGCTACGGGAAATCCGGTCCAGGTTTATTCCTGACCGGTTGACGCACCCTGTGAAATCCACCAGCCGATAATCTTGCGCTCCTCCTCCGTCATTTGGGTGAGGTTGCCAAGCGGCATGGTTTTCGTATCGACCGACTGCTGTCTGATGCGGGTCCTTTCGCGGGCAATTTGTGCGGGTGTCTCTAAGCGGACACCTTTGGGAGGGCTTTCATAGTCTGCATTCGTTGGCTTTGCGGCATGGCAACTGGTACAACGCTCAAAGATGATTTTTTCGACTTCGGCAAATGGAACCTTCTCCGCTGGCGCGTTGTCATCCGATTTCGGCGCGGCGGCATAGGCAATTGCAAAAAACAGGACGAAGGCAATTGGCAGCAGGATAAAACCCTGCTTCGCCCGACCTTGGTTCTTCATATTGAAGTAATGCCTGACCAGAATGCCGACCAGTGCAATGCCCGCAAGCAACGCCCAACCGTAGGTATTCCCATATGTCATGGGATAATGGTTGCTGATCATGATGAAGAGGACAGGCAGCGTAAAATAGTTGTTGTGAAGTGAACGCTGCTTTGCCCGCAACCCATAAACCGGGTCCGGGGCTTCACCTTTTTTTGCAGCCGAGACGAGCGCCATCTGCCCTGGAATGATAACCATGAGAACATTGGCGACCATGATGGTCCCCATAATCGCCCCGACATGTATGTAGGCGCCCCGGCCACTGAAAACCTTAGAGAGCCCGTATGCAGCCAAAGTGAGTAAGATAAAAAGGACGATACCGAATGCGGCCTGATTATTGATCAAGGGCGATTTGCAAAGAACATCATAGATAATCCAGCCCCCGACGATCGATCCGAGCCCAATCAAAATTGCGGCGTCCGTAGAAATATCAGCGATGCTTCTGTCGATGAGATAAATATCCGCCCCGAAATAATAGAGGATCGCGAGCAGGATGAAGCCGCTGATCCATGTAAAATAGGCTTCGTATTTGAACCAGTGAAGCACCGGCGGGATTTCGGGCGGGGCCAGTCGGTATTTCTGGACTTCATAAAAGCCGCCGCCATGAACGGCCCATAATTCTCCGCCAACCCCGGCTTTGTCCTTGTATCCGTCCTTGACGGGCGGGGTTAGGTTCATGTCGAGCCAGACGAAGTAGAAAGACGCGCCAATCCAGGCGATGCCGGTAACCATATGGATCCAGCGAATGGCCAACTGGACCCATTCCATCAAATCAAATTCCATCAACTTCCCTCACGGCGGATGTCCATGTCGCGTTCACCGCCGTTTCTGATGTTATGATAAGCTCTGACAATTTGCTGAACGGTATAGGCGACGTCGTCAAACTTTGTTGGTCGACCGAGGCCAATCCTGATGGTTGCAGCAGCTTCCTCAGCGCTTAGTCCCATCGCGCGCAGTACGTGAGAGGGCTCTGATGTCATCGAACTACAGGCAGACCCTGTGCTGAACGCGAGATCAGGTAGTTCAAGCAATAAGTCCTCGGCATTAATGCCGGTGAATGTCATACTGACACATCCTGGGATATGTGATGCTGCGTCGGCGTTAAAACGAACCTCATCTCCAAGTTGGTTGCATAACGCTTCCTTGAATGCAGAGCGCAAGCGCTTGATATGTTGAGTATCACTCTCCCTGGTCTCACTTACAATCCGGCAGGCTTCCCCAAGCCCAACGCAAAGAGCGGTTGGCTGCGTCCCGGGGCGGAGAGCCCTTTGCTGGCCGCCGCCATGGAAAAGGGGGTTGATTTTCGTGCCTTCTTTTACATAGAGGGCGCCGATGCCCATTGGGGCATATATCTTATGCCCGGATAGGCTGAGCAATGTGATGTTTTCAACGGTAACGTCGATCTTCTCTGTGACGAGGGCTTGTGCGGCGTCGCAGTGAAAGGCAATATTTCGTTCAGCGCAAATGCGGCCGATGGACCTAATATCCTGCCGTACTCCTGTCTCATTATTCGCGGCCATGACAGAGACAAGAACTGTCTCCCGTCTTATTTCCTTTTCCAGTCTTTTTAGATCTATCAGGCCATTCTCATCGACTGGCAACAGGGTAAGTTCGACGCCTTCATGGTTAGAGAGAAATTTGAGCGGTTGCAGGACTGCTTCATGCTCTGTTTCAACCGAGATTACGTGCCGTGTGCCGGATACAGCGCGTATGAAACCCAAAAGCGCAAGGTTATTCGCTTCAGTTGCTCCCGACGTGAAAATAATCTCGTGAGGACGGGCATTAATGAGGGTGGCGATATGCTCTTGCGCCTGTTCAATTGACTGGCGGGCCTGATGACCGAAGCTGTGTGTGCTGCTATGGGGATTGCCCGATGATTTCTGCATCGCTGTTGTTATTGCTATTGCGACTTGCTCATCCAATGGCGTCGAAGCCGGATAATCAAGGTAAATGGGAAGTGACAAAGTTGACCCTTCAAAAGATACCTGACGATGCTGGTTATCCGGGGAAACCATCAGCTAGGATCCATATGCATCGAGCTTGGCAAGCATGGCCTGCTTTTCGTCGGCGGTGCAGAAACTTGCCTCAAACCCGTTCCTCGCCAATGTGAGAATGTTTTCTTTTGTCAGGTCGAGGCTCTTGGCAATCGCGAGATAATTCTCGTTTACATAGCCGCCGAAATAAGCGGGATCATCGGAATTGACGGTTGCTTTCAGACCCAGTTCCAGCATTCTCTTTATGGGATGAGTCCGCATGTCCGTGACGCCTGCCAGCTTGAAATTGGATAACGGGCAGACCGTAAGGGCCATTCCGCTTTCGACAAGTCGCTTTACCAACACGTCATCTTCCAGCGACCGGTTGCCATGGTCCAGGCGATCGATTTTCAACAGATCAAGAGCCTCATAAACATACTCGGGTGGCCCTTCTTCTCCCGCATGGGCAACCGCGAGGAATCCCTCCGACTTCGCCTTTTCAAACACCCGCTCAAACTTTGACGGGGGAAATCCGACTTCGGATGAGTCAAGTCCAACAGCAATAATATGATCGCGATAGGGAAGGGCCTGATCAAGGGTTTCAAAAGCCGCATCTTCACTCAGATGGCGCAGGAAACACATGATAAGCTTTGAGGTAATGCCGTATTTCTTGTGTCCGTCGTCTAAGGCGCGGCTGATACCATTGATCACCGTTGCAAAGGGAACCTCGCGGTCAGTGTGGCCTTGTGGGTCAAAGAAAATTTCCGCATGTATGACATTCTGGTCATGGATGCGGGATATGTAGGCGAGAGTTAGATCATAAAAATCCTGCTCCGATTTCAGAACGCTCATGCCCTGATAATAGATATCGAGAAAATCCTGAAGGTTTGAAAACTGATAAGCAGCCCGAACTTCGTCAACATTTTTGAAGGGTATTTCAACATTGTTACGTCCGGCTAGCGCGAACATAAGCTCCGGTTCAAGGCTCCCTTCAATATGCAGATGCAATTCGGCCTTCGGCATTTTTCGGATGAAGCTATCAAGCTCTGTCATAACGGCGTTCCGTGCATTTCAACACCCGCCACCCGCTGGTCAAGAGAGATCAGCGGGTGGCGGAGTAACTTAAAAAAAGTTATTTTGGAAGCTGACCTTCAACGCCCTCAACATACCAGTTCATGCCAAGCAGCGTTCCGTCATCAAGGGCAGATCCTTCGGCCGCGCCGACGGAACCGTCCTGTTTGTTAAAGGGCCCTGCGAATGGAAGAATGGACCCGTCCTCGATGCCTTTCTGGGTTTCCATGGCAAGGGCGATGACATCTTCCGGAATTGCCTGGTTATAAGGAGCAAGTTCGACCATGCCGGACTTGAAACCGCCCCAGACATCCTCGGATTTCCAGGTTCCGTCAAGAACCGCCTTGGTGCGTTCAACATAATATCCGTCCCAATTGTCGATGATCGCGGTCAGTTGCGCCTTGGGGGCAAACTTGGCCATATCGGAGGCCTGACCAACGGCCCAAACACCACGATTTTCTGCTACTTGCAGCGGGGCGGGGCTGTCTGTGTGCTGCAGTATAATATCTGCGCCCTGGTCGATAAGGGCCTTGGCGGCATCGCCTTCCTTGCCGGGATCATACCATGTGCTGACCCAGGCAACCTTGACTGTTACGTCCGGATTTACGCTCCGCGCGGCAAGGGTCATGGCATTAATACCGCGTACGACCTCTGGGATCGGGAAGGAACCAACATAGCCAATAATGTTTGACTTTGTCATTTTACCGGCAACCTTGCCTACAACATAACGCCCTTCATAAAAGCGGGCGGAATATGTGCTCACATTGTCCGCACGCTTGTAGCCAGTCGCATGTTCGAACTTTACGTCGGGGAACTGCTTTGCAACTTTCAGTGTAGGGTTCATGAAACCAAAAGACGTTGTGAAAATCAGTTTGTGACCATCGGCGGCCATCTGACGAATTACCCGTTCGCTGTCCGGACCTTCTTTCACGCTTTCGACGAAAGTTGTTTTGACCTTGTCTCCCAGTTCGTTCTGAACGGCCTGACGACCAACATCATGGCGATACGTCCAGCCATGGTCACCGACCGGTCCTACATATATAAAGCCGATTTTATCCTCGGCATAGGCGCCACCAGCCAAAAGACTGCTGGCGAGCGCCGCGGCGCCGATCAGGGTCGAAATATGTTTCAATGTCATTATTTTCTCCTTTGTTTTCATGATGTCTTAATTGGGTTTTTCTACGCCGCTGGATGAAAAATCTTGCCTATACAAGCCGGCGCATGTTTTCGAATTCGGGATTGATCTTTCGATATTAGGACGAGAACAAGAATAGTCGCAAGATAAGGTAGCATCGAAAGGACCTGTGAAGGCACGTTAAGTCCGGCTGCCTGTGCGTGCAACTGCAAAATCGTGATGCCACCGAACATATAAGCACCAACGAGGACCAGGCCGGGCTTCCATGTGGCAAACACGATAAGCGCAAGAGCTATCCAACCTCTTCCGGCAGTCATATTTTCCGCCCACATCGGAGTATAGGCGAGGGAGAGATAGGCCCCGCCAATACCGGACATTGCACCGCCAAACATGACCGCAAGATAGCGTATGCCAATGACAGGATAACCGATTGAATGGGCGGCGTCATGGGAATCGCCGACCGCCCGAAGAATGAGGCCCGCCTTCGTTTTATAGAGAAACCAGCTGACCGCAGCGACCATAAAGAAAGACAGGTAAACCAACGCATCCTGGGCAAAGAGGATTGGTCCGACAAACGGGATGTCGGAAAGGCCCGGGATGTTGAGCTGTACCAATGCAGGCACCGGCGTGCCGACGAACTCCTGTCCCATTAATGCACTTAACCCGACGCCGAATAATGTCAGAGCAAGACCCGTTGCGACCTGGTTGGCCATCAGAGAGAGCGTCAAAATTCCGAAAAGAAACGCCATGACAGCTCCCGCCAATGCCGCCGCCGCGACCGCCAGAAAATAGTTTCCGGTCAAGGTGGCGGCGATAAAACCGCTGACGGCGCCGACGAGCATCATTCCCTCTATCCCGAGGTTTAGCACGCCAGACTTCTCGGTTACCAATTCACCTATTCCCGCGAAAACGAGGGGAGTAGCGGCCGTAATTACGGTGAGGATAACCGGTACGATCCAATCAAATCCAGACATTACGACGTAGCCTTTCTAACGATGTTCAAGCGGAAGCGATAATGGACCAGCACATCGCAGGCGAGCAGGAAGAAAAGAACCATGCCTTGAAAAACACCGGTGACAGCGACCGGAAGGCCGAGATTTATTTGCGCGGTTTCTCCGCCCAGATACGTCAGGGCCATCAACAGGCTGGCAAAGAAAATCCCGACTGGGTGCAATCGTCCCAGAAAGGCGACGATAATCGCTGTAAATCCGTAACCGGGTGAAATGGAGGGCAGGACCTGGTCTATCGGGCCACTCACTTCAGATAGTCCGGCAACACCCGCGAGAGCGCCGCCAAAGAGGAGGCTGAACCAGATGATTTTCTTCTGGCTGAAGCCGGCGTAGCCACCGGCCCTCGGGGCTTCGCCAATCACTTTTACCTGAAACCCGACCAAAGTGCGGGCCATCATGATCCAGGCACCAAAAACGGCCAACAGGGCGAGCAAGGTGCCAAAATGCATACGGGTTCCGGAAATAAGAATTGGCATGTCCGCGCTTTCGCTGAATGTCTGCGATTCCGGGAAGTTAAACCCGGCTGGGTCACGCCACGGACCATGCACCAAGACGGACAGCACCAAAATTGCAACATAAACCAGCATCAGGCTGGTCAGGATTTCGTTGGCATTGAACCGGGTCTTCAAGAAGGCCGGGATCGCGCCCCATGCAGCACCGCCAATAGCGCCCAGGATGATCATTGCGGGCAGCATAAAAATACTGTCTGTGTCCGGGAAATAAATGAACAGGCTGCTGCCGACGATGGCGCCCATGGTGAGCTGGCCTTCCGCGCCGATATTCCACACGTTCGCCCGAAAACCGACGGACAATCCGATGGCGCACAGCATCAATGGCGTTGCTTTGACAAACAACTCGGAAAATTCATACTCGGTATCCAGTGGGGCGACGAAAAACTGGTAGAGCGCTTCAATCGGATTTACGCCCAGTAGCTCGAACAGGAGGATGCTGGTAAGGACGGTCAGAGCAAGGGCTATGAGCGGCGTCAGATAGACCATCGCCTTCGAATATTCGCTTCGTTTCTCGATTTTAAGTAACATGGGTCGTCTCCACGTTTTCTCCCATGCCATGGGTGCCGCCCATCAGCAGGCCAATTTCTTCAATGGTTATCTCAGAAAGTTCCCGCCCTACGGACAGTCTCCCTTCCGAAATCACCGCTATTCTGTTGCTGATCGCGAACAGTTCATCGAGATCCTGACTGATCACCAGGACAGCGGCGCCGTTTTCGGCGAGGTTAATCAGTGTCTGGTGAATGAAGGATGCCGCGCCCGCATCCACACCCCATGTCGGGTGCGCCACGATTATAACATTCGGCTTCTGCAATACCTCTCGTCCGACGATGAATTTCTGTAAGTTGCCGCCGGAAAGGCTATTTGCTGTGTGGTTGACACCCGGAGTTCGAACATCGAACCGTTTTACAATATCGGCGGCGTAGGTTTCCGTATTCCCCTTATTGATGAAGCCGTTGTTCATCAGAGTCATGCGGCTGTAACCGCTTAAAAAGGCATTCTCCGTCAGCATCATTTCCGGTACGGAGCCGTGGCCGAGCCGATCTTCCGGTACAAATGCCAGCCCAAGATTTCGTCGTTGATTGGGGCCAAAGTGCCCTATTTCTTTTCCATCAAGGGCAATTGAACCAGAGTTTTTGCTGCGTGTTTCCCCGCTTAATGCAGCAAGCAATTCTATCTGTCCGTTACCGGCAACACCCGCAATGCCAAATACTTCACCGCTACGAACCTCAAAATTGATTGTGCTGAGGTTAATTCCGAATTCTATATCCGCCTCTACATTCAGGTTGTTCACTTTTAATCGAACGGGTCCTTTTGCCGTTTGCTCGGAATGTTCCGGCGCGTGCAAATTCGTCCCAATCATCATCTCAGCAAGACTTTTTGCGGTTTCCTGTGTCGGATCGCATTCACTGATATATTTCCCGCCACGCAGAATAGTCGCCTTGTGACAGAGTGCCTTGATCTCATCGAGTTTATGGCTGATGTACAGGATTGAGACGCCTTCATCGGACAGTCGCCGCAAAGTTTCGAACATTTTCTCGGCTTCCTGCGGGGTAAGCACCGACGTCGGTTCATCCATGATGAGAAGCTTCGGATTTTGCAGGAGGCAGCGGACGATCTCAATACGCTGCTTCTCGCCGACGGAGAGTGTGTGTACCTGTCTATGCGGCTCCAGTGGCAGGCCATAGTTATTGGAAACATCGACTATTTCACGTGCCAGTTCAGCCATGTTTTGCCGATCGGCCATACCGAGCGCAATATTCTCCGTGACCGTCATCGCCTCGAACAAAGAGAAATGCTGAAACACCATACCAATGCCGGTTTTGCGGGCGGTATGGGGGTTGGGAATCTTTACCGGGCTGCCCGCCCAGAAAATTTCCCCTTCGTCAGCTTCCAGGACACCATAAATTATTTTGACAAGCGTGCTTTTGCCGGCCCCATTTTCTCCCAGCAGGGCATGAATTTCACCGGGCATAATCTTGAGATCAATATGATCATTGGCAAGACAGCCCGGATAGGCCTTGGTGATCCCCCGCAGTTCAAGCTGTGGTGTTATGCCGCCATCATTCTTCATGCGGCCATTTCCGATACTTCATTTTCATCCCCCTCCATAGTCTGTCTTAATCGTAGCAGCCGATCATCTGATGGCCCTTATTACGTTCCATGAAGACCCTCCGACTGCACCAAGTTCCCTTTGTGTCGTGATTTTCGATGGCGCTTCATTATGTCGGTCGCGACGCCAAGTGCAATTTCCGCAGGCTGCTTTCCCTCCAGCTCCGGAAGTCCGATGGGGCAGGTAATACGATCGATTTTCGCTGTCGAAAATCCCCTTGTCGCCAGACGTTTATAGAATTTCGCCTTCTTCGTGGTTGATCCTATCAACCCGATATATCTCGCATCAGACCGCTGTTTTAGCAGTGCTTCGCAAATGTCCAGGTCCAGTTGATGACTATGCGTCATGATCAAGTAATAGCCACCAATCGGCCTACCGGGAATTGCACTGATCGGACTTTCGGTCACGATCTTGCGAACGTTGGTCGGGATATAATCGGGAAATTCATTCGGGCGCTCATCCACCCAATCGATGGTGCAAGGAAGTTGGGAAAGGGTCCGGACGACCGCTTTGCCGACATGGCCGGCACCAAAAAGGGTCAGATGAAACTCTGACTCATGAAGGGATTGAATCAGCGTAAATTCCGTCTCCGCTTCTGTTCCAGAGCTGAGAATTTCCACTCCGGGTGATGTGAGCCGTCGTTTGATAGCAGACTGGATCACTTGATCAAGGTAGATCCTGCTGTCGTCTGCTGTGATGATTTGTCGGCGGCAGCTCGATGCAGTCCAGCAAGAAAGCAGAATAGAATTTTCTTCATTTAACTGGTTAAATATATTATACGCATCTTCAACGGCTAGCTTTCCAAGCAGGATATCCACATGCCCTCCGCAGCATTGGGCGAGCTCGGGACCGAGCGGGACATTCAATATTTCTGCCGTTTTTTCGTCCTCACGAAGCATATTCCGGGCGGCATCGATCGCGAGATATTCCAGCCGACCTCCGCCGATGGTGCCCATTGATTTGGAAGACGTCACCAGCATATTTGTTCCCATGTCTCGAGGTGTGGAGCCTTTGACCCTGCCGACGGTCACGAGAACGGCCGCGCCGTCCTGAGCCGGATCGTATGCAGCGGCGATGTCGGTCCAATTACTCATTGTGCAGCTTCCGTAATTTTTTCAGGCTGACTGGCCGCCGACATTTTTTGTACGGCGAACAGGACGCGTTCCGGTGTGGCCGGGGCATCAAGATCCGGATAAAGTTGATAGCCTGACACGCTGGAAATGGCGTCTGCAATTGCATTGAATGCAGAAATGGCGAGCATGAAAGGTGGCTCACCAGTTGCTTTCGATTTGAAAATCGTTTCCTCGACATTTTCACCGCGATCAAAGATTTTCATATTGAACACGGGCGGGCGATCGCTGCAGGCAGGTATTTTATATGTCGATGGCGCGTGGGTTTTCAGGATGCCCTTATCGTCGAAAAACAGCTCTTCCGTCGTCAGCCATCCCATGCCTTGAATATAGCCTCCTTCGATCTGACCGAGGTCAATGGCCGGATTAAGGCTTTTGCCCGCATCATGGAGAATATCCACGGCGACAACTTTATTCTCACCGGTCAATGTATCAACAATAACTTCCGATACCGCCGCTCCATAGGCGAAATAATAGAACGGCCGCCCGCTGTATGTTTCGGCGTCATAATGAATTTTCGGTGTACGATAAAAACCTGTCGCGGATAGGGAAACCCGGTTCATATAGGCGAGCTGGATCAGGTCCTTGAAAGCGACGACTTGCGTTCCGATCTGCACACGGTTTGGCAGGAAAGTAATGTCATTTTCTGTGACCCCATAGTTATGGGCGGCGAAAGCTGTCAGCCGCTTTTTGAGGGTGAGAGCAGCCGCTTCCGCAGCTTTGCCGTTCAAATCCGCACCGGAAGAGGCGGCGGTTGGCGATGTATTCGGCACCTTATCCGTGCGCGTTGCCGTGATTTTGACCCGTTCAATATCGATCTTAAGCACTTCCGCGACTACCTGGGCAACCTTGATATATAGGCCCTGGCCCATCTCTGTGCCGCCGTGATTGATCATCACGCTACCATCCGTGTAAATATGCAAGAGGGCGCCAGCTTGGTTGAGGTGGGAAGCCGTAAAGGATATTCCGAACTTAACCGGGGTGAGGGAAATACCTTTCTTGAGATAGGGACTTGTTTTGTTGAATGCGCGGATCGCCCCCCGGCGTGCCGTATAATTGGCGCTCTTTTCCAGCTCATCAATAATTTCAGGGGCAATATTATCCTCGACCGTCATCTGATAGGGCGTCACATTGCGCTTGGTTTTGCCATAAAGGTTAATCTTGCGCACCTCAAGCGGGTCTTTCTTTAGATAGCAGGCGATGGCGTCCATCATGCGCTCTGGTGCCAGCATCCCTTGCGGGCCTCCAAAACCGCGAAACGCGGTATTGGAAACCGTATGGGTTTTGCACCGATGTGAAATTATCGTCACATTTTCGAAATAGTAACAGTTGTCCGCATGAAACATTGCGCGATCATTGATGGATGCTGAAAGATCGACGGAACGGCCGCAACGGGATGCAAGTATGAAATCGGCGCCACTGACGCGCCCCTTGTCGTCGAATCCCATCTCGACAGTAATGACAAAATCATGCCGCTTGCCGGTCATGATCATGTCATCGTCCCGATCGAGCCGGATTTTCGCCGGGCGTCCGGTTTTATGAGCTGCGAGTGCGGCAATGGCCGCGAACCAGGCACCCTGTGTTTCCTTGCCGCCAAACCCGCCACCCATTCTCCGGATCTCGACCGTGACCGCATGATCGGGCAGATCGAGGAACTTTGCGACGTTGTGTTGCACCTCAGTTGGATGCTGGGTGGATGAATGCACAAACATATCGCCATCTTCGCCGGGCAATGCGAGAGCGACATGTCCTTCAAGATAAAAATGATCCTGTCCGCCGACTTCAAAGCGCTGGGTCAGACGATGCTTCGCATTTTTAATGGCCTTGGAGGCGTCGCCGCGGCGTATTTCACGGCTTGGTAAGACAAATGAGTTCGCTGCTATGGCTTGTTCGACGGTTACAATAGCCGGGAGTTCCTCATATTCAATGTCTGCCAGCTTCGCTGCTGCACGTGCCTGTTCAATACTCTCCGCGGCAACGGCGAACAGGGACTGCCCGGCATATTCAACGGTTTCTTCGGAAAAAGCCGGATCATCTCCGGCGATTGGGGCCGCGTCATTTACTCCTGGCACATCCGCCGCTGTCAGAACAGCGACAACGCCCGGCGCCGTTCTCACTTTTGAAACGTCGAGCTTTGTGAGACGAGCATGAGCCTTTACACTTTGAGCAACATAAAGATGCAGGAGGTCTTTTGCCTCTGGAATATCATCTATATAGAGCGCTTCGCCCGCCACCTGCTTTGCCGCACTGTCATGCGGAGTGGGTGTGTGAACGGTACCCCGGACCACATTCCGGCTAAGCGGCGGATTACGCATAAGCGAGCCCCCCTTCGCCAACGATACGTGTCGCCTGGTCCGGTATGGTCGTTTCGATATGGAATTTCCTGAGGAGGTTTTGCGTGATCACCATCCGGTACTGGCTGCTTGCACGCATGTCGTTGAGGGGCTGAAAGTCTTCGGTCATTTTCAGCATGGCAGAAGCAATAGTGGCATCCGTCCATTCTGCTCCGATCAGTTCCTGTTCGGCTTTATATGCACGCCGCGGCGTGCCCGCCATTCCGCCATAACAAATGCGGATATCTTCAACAGTATTTCCGTTCAGAATTAGATGGAACGCTCCGCAGACGGCAGAAATATCCTGGTCAAATCGCTTTGATATTTTATAGGTGGCAAAATGACTCTCAGGCTTGTGATGTGGGAGAAACACAGCCTCTACAAACTCACCGGATTTAAGGTCCTGCTGTCCATATTCGATAAAGAAATCTTCAAGCAAAATCTCACGCAATCCCTTTTTGGACCTTAGGTGTAACTGCGCACCGAGAGCAATCAGGGCAGGCGGCATATCGCCGATTGGCGATCCATTCGCGATATTTCCGCCAATGGTTCCGCAGTTGCGAATCTGGGTCGAGGCGATGCGCCGGATAAGCTCACCAAGGTCCGGATGCAGTTTTTCAAGGGGGCGCCACGCGTCGCTATAGGTTGCTCCGGCGCCGATATGAAGCCCACTTTCCTTTTCGGTGATACTCTTAAGAGATTCAATTTGCCCTATATAGATAACCGTCTGAAGCTCCCGATGTTGCTTGGTTACCCAGAGTCCGACGTCGGTTGCCCCTGCGAGTAGGACTGCATCTGGATAGGTCGCGAGGAGTTCTGTCAATTCTTCAGTTATTTTCGGCGCGAAATAGGTACGATTTTGCCAGTCTAACTGTAGGCCAGGTTCATTCATGAGCGTTTCAAGTTTTTCAATCGTCGCTTTTTCTCGCGCGTGAAACTGGTCGATTGTATCCGTTTTGGTGACTGTAATCGCCGCGTCTACGATCGTTCCGTACCCTGTGCAACGGCAAAGGTTGCCTGCAAGGATATTGTCGATATGCCGACGATCCGGAGTCTTGCCTGTATGCATTTCAGCGAAAAGGGACATAACAAAACCCGGTGTACAAAAGCCGCATTGAGTACCATTCGCGTCGACCATCGCGCTCTGGACAGGATGAAGATCGCCGTTCGCAGATTTCAGGTCTTCAACTGTGATCAGTTCTTTCCCATTCAGCGTTGGAAGAAACTGGATGCAGGCATTTACGGCTTGATAGCGCAGCTTGCCGTCTTTCAAGTCGCCAAGAACTACCGTACAGGCGCCGCAGTCGCCCTCTGCGCATCCTTCCTTCGTCCCGGTCAGCGCCTGCTCATAGCGGAGAAAATTCAGAACCGTCATCGTTGGATCAATATTTTCCAATTCGACGATTTCACCACGATGAACATATTTTATTTTTTGGCGCATCAATTTCCTTTACTGACTTACCCTAGCTACCGCGGTAGGTGGAGTAGCTGTAGGGGGAGATGAGAAGGGGAACATGGTAATGTGTTTCGGCGTCTGCAATGCCAAACCGAAGCACCACCTCATCGAGAAATTTGGGTTCGGGCAATGTCACTCCGGACGCCTCGAAATATGCCCCGACATGAAACAGCAGTTCATACTGGCCGCGTTCAAATTTTGTACCCTCTAAGAGAGGTGTGTCGCAACGTCCGTCTGAGTTTGTGTGGCGAGTATCTATCAGCGTTCGTTCACTGTCGGCGACGCGATAGAGATCGACCCGGATCCCCATGCCGGGTTTGCCCGCGGCGGTGTCCAGTACATGCGTTGTCAGTTTCCCCATAGTCTTCCTTAAAACCAACGGCCCCTGATAGGGCACAGCAAAACTTTGCATGACAGAATTTATATTGTCCACATAATTAATTAATTTTGTATACAATATTTTTTACTATTGTATAACTAAACTAAGGGAAACCAATAAACTTGAGGAATATTCATGAGCCGGACTGCCCCAACAGTCGCTCTGAACCAGAGCGGAAGCCCGACACGCAAGGGCGTGAATAACGATTATATTTATGAGGAGATGTTTGCGGCAATTCTCGAGCAGAGATTGGCGCCGGGCACAAAACTCTCCGAGGATACCCTTGGTGAAATTTTTAGTGTTAGCCGGACGGTTATCCGCGCTGTGCTGCAGCGACTCGCCCATGAACGGATTGTTCAGATACATCCAAATCGTGGTGCTTTTGTCTCTGAACCGTCGCCTGCGGAAGCACAGGAAGTTTTGCAGGCGCGCCGCTTGATCGAAGCCGGAATTGTTCGGGAGGCCATTCGTAAGCAAATACCTTCAGATATGGAGACGCTCCGCCGTTCTGTCGCGGCAGAACGTGAAAGCCTTGAAAAAGGGGATCACGAATCCTGGGTCAGACTATCTGGTGATTTTCATTTGAAACTGGCCGCGATCGCAAAGAACCGGACGTTGGCGGCCTATGTAAAGGAGCTGGTCTCGCGGACATCGCTGATAATCGTCCAGTATCAGAAAGGGAACGTTTCCCCATGTAGTTGCGATGAACATACGGAAATTATTAAAGCGATAGAGGCTCATGAAGAAGAAAGGGCAGTCGAGCTGATGATTGCCCATCTCAAGGCATGTGAGGATCAGCTGAACCTTAGAAATGGCGAGGTTAAAGTGGACCTTTTCTCAATTTTCGCCAAGCCGGGAAATCGGGCAGTCAAGAAACGGAGCGTCGTATGAGTGGCGGGGAGGTCTATCCGCGTGACATGATCGGTTATGGTGCCGCGCCACCGGATCCGAAATGGCCCGGAAATGCCCGCATTGCTGTACAGTTTGTTCTAAATTATGAAGAAGGCGGGGAGAATTGTATCCTGCATGGAGATGATGCCTCCGAATCTTTTCTCTCAGAGATAATCGGCGCAGCGCCGATCCCCGATGCCCGCCATATCAGCATGGAATCAATTTATGAGTATGGAAGCCGGACGGGTGTCTGGCGGGTGCTGCGGCTGTTTGAAAAATACGACATTCCGCTTACCATATTTGGGGTTGCGATGGCACTTGAGCGGAATCCCGACGTCGCCCGGGCGTTTATTGACCATGGCCATGAAATCTGCAGCCACGGATATCGCTGGATCAATTATCAGAATGTGCCTGAAGCCGTTGAGCGCGACCATATGCATCGGGCGATCGAGATTATCGAGAGATTGACAGGGGAGCGGCCCTTGGGTTGGTATACGGGGCGAACAAGCCCGAACACCCGTCGCCTCGTCGCTGAGGAAGGCGGTTTTCTCTATGACGCCGATGCCTATGATGATGACCTCCCTCACTGGATTGAGGCAGCAGGCCGGCATCAGCTTGTCGTTCCTTATACGCTTGATGCAAATGATATGCGCTTTGCCGCGTTGCAGGGGTTTAATAGCGGAGATCAGTTCTTTACCTATCTTAAGGACAGTTTCGACACCTTATATGAAGAAGGGGAGAACAGCGCGAAAATGATGTCGGTGGGGCTGCATTGCCGGCTCGTTGGGCGACCCGGCAGGATTGCCGCTCTCAAGCGTTTTATAGAATATGCGCGAGACCATAAATCTGTGTGGTTCTGCCGCCGGATTGATATCGCACGACATTGGCATGAACATCACCCGCCAATTGCGAAAATGGTGTCGCGGTGACAAAATTTAAAACATTGCCTAGTAAAATGAACAATGTTCAATTCATAGGAACATTTGGAGAGGTGTATGAGCATTCTCCCTGGGTAGCGGAGCGTGCCTGGGAGTTCGGCATTACGAAAGAACATGATACGGTGGAAGGGCTCGCGACGCTGATGGCTCGAATTGTTAAGGAGGCGGAGCAGCCGCTCAAGCTGGAGCTGATTGCGGCCCATCCCGATCTTGCCGGTAAAGCTGCGATAAAGGGAAAGTTGACGGCCGCATCCAATTCCGAGCAATCGGGCGCCGGGCTTGACGAATGTTCGCGGGAAGAATTCGCTGTCTTTGAAAAGTATAATGCGGCCTATAAATCGAAATTCGGATTTCCCTTTATTATGGCCGTCAAGAACAGCAACCGCCATGACATACTTGCCGGGTTTGAACGGCGTCTTCAAAATTCTATAGAGCAGGAATTTGAGACAGCGCTCGCGGAAATCGACAAGATAGCTTTTTTTAGACTGGCTGGAATATAGTCCAGTAGTTTTTGATTTGAGGAGATGTAAATGAATTCGGCTACCATACCAACTGTCGGGTTTGTGGATAAGTTTATTGACCTTGCATCCCCTCGTCTCGGGACGGAGGTGATCTCTGCAACGGACGACTTTTTTGCCGACAAGTCGCGGTTGATCAATCCTGCGCCACCGGTCTTTATCGCCGATAAATATGATGAGAACGGGAAATGGATGGATGGCTGGGAAAGTCGTCGGAAACGCGGGGAGGGCCATGATCATTGCATTATTCGCCTTGGTCTCCTTGGGATCATTCACGGCGTAAATATAGACACCAGCCATTTTACCGGAAATTTCCCCCCATCGGCTTCAATCGATGCTTGCCTCATCGAGGGGGACCCTGATGAGAAGACGGACTGGACGGAAATTCTCCCTGCCGTTGCCCTTAAAGGCGATAGCCATCATTTGCATGCTATCGGGGATAACAGAAACTGGAGTCACCTCAGGCTTAATATCTATCCCGATGGTGGCATTGCCCGACTGAGAGTATATGGTGAAGTACAATGCAACTGGGAGAAACGGGACCCGGATGAACTGGTTGATCTTGCTGCCCTTATAAACGGTGGCCGCGGTTTTGAAGCAAGTGACCAGCATTACGGGTCGCCTTCACAGATTCTCGCGCCGGGCCGGGGAATCAATATGGGTGATGGCTGGGAAACACGTCGCCGCCGTGAACCCGGTAATGACTGGGCGTTAATCGCCCTTGGTCATCCGGGCATCATTTCGAAAATTGAAGTCGATACGGCGCATTTCAAGGGGAATTATCCTGACCGCTGCTCAATACAGGGGGCACTTGTCGCGGGGGGAACAGAGGACTCGCTTGTGACGCAAAGTATGTTCTGGAAAATGTTGCTGCCTGAACAAAAACTTGAAATGGATGCGATCCACCCTTTCGAAAAGGAGATTATTGATATCGGTCCAATCAGTCATATAAGGCTTAACATTATTCCCGATGGCGGGATAAGCCGTCTTAGACTTTTCGGCCGAATAAAGAGGTAGCGGAATGCCCCTCAAGATAGAACCACTGACCCGGGAGGCCTTCGCCCCATTTGGCGACGTCATCGAAACTGATGGTGCAGAGCATTTTGATATTAACAATGGTTCAACAATCCGCTTTCATGATCTTGCGAAAATTGAGACGGATGAAGGGGGGCGCGTTCTTGTCAATATTTTCCGGGCGACCCCGCTTGAGTATCCGCTCACTATCCGGATGGTGGAGCGGCACCCGAAAGGCAGTCAGGCTTTTGTCCCTCTTAATAACCAGCCTTATCTGATCTTGGTCGCGCCAAAGGGCGAAACTGTGCAGCCCCCGGATTTACGAGCTTTTCGCGCGACGGGACAACAGGGCGTTAATTATCATGTTGGGACATGGCATCATCCGGTATTGGCGCTGGAGGATGTCAGTGATTTTCTGGTTATCGATCGCGGGGGGGAAGGCATGAATTGCGATGAAATTTATTTCACCAATCCTGACCTCACACTCGATCTATGACTTTGTCCGGTAGTGATAGCGATAGAGTGTTTCCTCGAACCCCATCTGTTCCCAAAAGGCTTTTCCGATTTCATTTTCGGCCACAACTTGTAAATAGGCATGAGAAACTCCGGAGCTTTGAGCTTTGGTCAGCATGTGCTGAACGATATGCGCGGCGAACCCCCTGCGGCGGAAATCGGGATGGACGGCAAACTCAAACAGTCCGAGAAGCTTAGGAGATTGTACGCCGAAGCCGCAGGCGACGATTTCCTTTCCGCACAGAATGGCGAGAGCATGTATTTCAAGATCAATGAGAGTAAGCATCTCGCGGAAAACGGCTTGTTTTATCTTATCCTGCCCGGTCAAAGCTGCGACGCCTCTCCGCCAAAAGAAGCTATCACGGTCATAGGTATGGACTTTTGGTCCTTGGCCAGGCCTGATTGCCGCATCGAGTGTCCGTAGCCGTACTTCTGTTTCGCCAAAATAGCCATAGCCGCGCGAGGCTAACGCCGCATCAATTCCGTCATCGGCAAGGGGTGTCAGACGAAAATGACACGGTTGCTTTTCTTGCCTATAAGCAGCTTCGCAATAGTCAATTTTCTCTTCCAGCGGCAGTGTTCCCGATGCCATTACATTGACCGAGTTTGCCCGCCGTGTATGGTTTCTTGCGAAACGCAGGTGCCAGCCATCATAAATCTCTGTTCGAAGCGCAGGGATTGAAGCAAGGGAATGAGACTCTATTTCGGCGATTTGTTGCAACATGATGCCTGATCGGGATTAAACGGGGCTTGTGCAGACAGCCCACCCATACATACTTAACGACATATTGCCACAGGAGAAACGACCTGCCTATGGGTTCTTTTTTTAAGCCGCTAAAACGGCGCCTTATATCTGCCTGCCTTTTGGTAATGGCGTTCGTTGCATGTCTGTTCATGCTATTCGTCGATTTGCAGCCGAAAGTCTCGTCCGATTTCTTCTTTGGCTCCGATGACCCGGAGCTTGCTCAATCCGCTCGTATTCACGCGCTTTTTCCGTCCGACGAGTTTTTGATTATAAGTGCTGCCAGTCACGATATTTTCTCATCGCGTTACTACCAGACCCTTGAGAATTTTTCCGATGATATAGGGAAAATCGCCGGTATCCGGAGAGTCGTGAGCGTTTCAACAGGCCCGGAAAGTGTCGCCCGGGCAAGTGAGAGTCCTTTCTGGAAATCATTGCTGATCGGTGACGATGGCAAGTCGACATTGATTATCGCGTTTATTGATACGCCGACATCCTCTCACATTATAGAAGAAGTGGAGGCGGCAGCGAGGATATTCAATGTCGGTGAAGCTTTCCATATCCGCCTTTCCGGGACACCCTATATTGTTGAGCAGATCCGGCGAAGCCTGGTTGATGATATCAAGATATTCAGTTCCGCTTCCCTGCTGATTTTTGCTGTTATATTGTTGATTTTTTTTAAGTCCCCCGTCATTGCCTTGGGCGCGAGCGCCAGCGGCATCACAGCCATTTTCCTGACTTTACTAATACTCCAGTCAATTGGTCAGCCCGTTGGCATCCTGACGGCGAATCTGGCTATCATTGTGTTTGTGCTGATGCAGTCACAGGTTATCTACCTTACGGCTAACTGGCGTCAGACTAATGCCAAGGATGAAATCGCGGCCGTTCGAAGCGCTTTGGCCCTGACTTTCCGGGCATCTTTCTGGTGTATGCTGACGACCCTCTTGGGATTTGCCACGCTTTTGAATGTGGCTGCGGAACCGCTTCGGCAACTCGGGATGGGAGGTATTGTCGGTGCAATAGTTGCATTAATATGTAGCTATGGCCTTTACCCTGTTTTCCTGCTTTTTGCAGAGCGTAAGACGGAGAAGATGCCGAGAATTAATGGGATTGTGAAGATCCGTAGCTTTATTCGGTATGGGGTCGGAGGCTGTTTACTTTTGGTAGCTCTTAGTGCTGTTCCGGGGCTATCACGGCTCAATACGGACCCGAGCCTGCTGTCATACTTTGATCCGGGGACTGTGCTGGGTGAGGGGCTTCAATATATCGATGAGAACGGAGGCAGCAGTCCCTTGAAGCTGGTCGTCCGCCTTAAGGATGGCGCAAGGCTTGATAATGAAGCCGGATATAACGCCATGTGGCAATTGCACAATAACCTTTTGGCGGATGAAAGCGTTGGAACGGTGATTTCTCTGCCTGCGCTGCTGGCCGAGGCAAACACACATCCGCTGGCGTTTTTGCTGCCCTGGCGGGAGATCGTCACACTGCTTTCCCTCGGGATCAATGATAACGTGGCTGAGAATTTCCTGAATGAAGATCGGGATCAGGTGCTGTTTCTATTGCGGATGAATGAAGTAGGTCGTAACAAGACACGGAATATAGTTATCTCGGAGCTTCAGGAAATCACTGAAAGGGAAGGTTTTGAACCAGTACTGACGGGAGGCGTCTACATGCTGCAGGGTCGGCTGTCCTCGCTCGTATCACAGAGCCTGATTGCCGGTCTTGCCGGTCTTCTGGTTTTATTTGCGATAATCGCCTGGATTGTCAGTCGCAACTGGCGTGTATCCGCCGCCATGACACTGACGGCCGCGTTTATACCTGTCACGATCCTGGGAGGAGTTGGGTGGTTCAATGTTCCGGTGGATATAATTTCGGCGCCAGCGGTCAGTGTCTGTATCGGGATTGCGGTTGATGCGCTTATCCATCTTGCTCTTGCCCTTCGGCGACACGATTACAGTACGAATGGGATTAATGCCTGGACGCGGACCCTTCAGGAACAATCCATGGGAGTCATCGCCTCCAGCAGTCTCATCGCAATCGGATTTCTGATCTTCGCCGGTTCCGCATTTCCGCCGACAGCCCGATTTGGCATGGAGATTGTGCTAGGCGCGATATTCGCGGGCATCGCGGCTCTCACTCTGTTCCCGTTATTGACCTGGTTTCTCGAAAAAGTTACGAGGCGGCCATGACTATTGATTTTCTGCATACGGGACTACCGGTGGAGGGCGTGCTGCCGGTGCTTGCCACGGCACTAACATCTGCACCGGTCGCGATCCTTGAGGCGGCGCCCGGAGCCGGGAAAACCACGCTCGTTCCGTTATTTCTTCTCAAGTCCGGACTAATGGGTTCAGGCAAGATAATCATGCTGGAGCCCCGGCGTCTGGCGGCGCGGGCGGCGGCGCGGCGGATGGCAGACCTGCTGGGAGAAGAGGTCGGTCAGACCGTGGGTTATCGTGTCCGACTTGACAGTAAGGTCAGTCAGCAGACCCGGATCGAAGTGGTAACGGAAGGTATCCTGACCCGGCGCCTTCAATCCGACCCGGAGCTTGAGGGGGTTGATCTGCTGATTTTTGATGAATTCCATGAACGCAACCTGCAAACGGATCTAGGCCTCGCTCTCGCACGGCAGGTTCAGGAAATCCTGCGCGATGACCTAAAGCTGCTGTTGATGTCGGCGACAATCGATACGGCGAGGATATCAAAAGCGCTGGGAGGGGCGCCTGTCATCAGCAGTGCCGGACGACAGTTCCCGGTGGAAACCCGCTTCCTGTCACGCACTGGCTCCAAATCGACCGTGCAGGAAGTCGTAACCGCGATTGAACAGGCAATTCAGGAGGAAGGGGATATTCTGGTGTTCCTGCCCGGAGCCGGAGAAATTACGCGCCTGCAACAGCGGCTTTCACAGTTGCCCTCCTTATCGGATATCCTGATTTTAGCCCTATACGGAAACCTTCCGCCAAAAGATCAGGACGGGGCGATCCTGCCGGATCCCGATGGCAGGCGAAAAATTGTCCTTTCAACAGATATAGCGGAGACAAGCCTGACGATTGAAGGAGTGCGGATTGTCATCGATTCAGGCCTGGCGCGGCGGCCCGTATTCAACCCAAACAGCGGAATGACGGCGCTGGAGACCCGGCGGATTGCGCGGGCTTCTGCAGATCAACGTCGAGGACGTGCCGGGCGACTCGGTCCCGGCATTTGCTATCGCCTCTGGAGTGCTGCGGAAGACAGAGGGCTCATTGAGTTTGCACCGCCCGAGATTATGACAGCGGATTTAACGGCGCTGGTACTGGAATTGGCGAAATGGGGAGTTGAAGACCCTTCTGATCTTTTCTGGATGGATGTGCCGCCACGAGGCCCGTTCGCGCAGGGCAGAGATGTGTTGCAGGCGCTGGGCGCAGTTGACGAGAACGGAAAGATTACCGCCCTGGGGCAGAAAATTGTCAACCTTCCCCTTCACCCAAGACTAGGGGGAATGCTATTGAGAGCACAGAAAATTGGTGCGGGAGGGCTTGCCGTGAATATTTCCGCATTGTTGTCGGAGCGGGATATTTTTCGTCGCGACCCCGATTCTCCAAATGCGGATATTCGTTCGCGACTGGAGATATTGTCTCAGGCTGAACTGAAGGGCGGAAAAACCTTTGGCGCTGCGCAACAGGTGCGACGTACAAGCCAGGATTTACGCCGCCGTCTGAAAATTCCACATGGTTCAGAGGATCAGAATATGGCTGGGCTATTACTGGCCTTTGCCTATCCAGATCGGATCGGGGAGCTGCGCAGCGGAAGTCAGCTTCAATATCGTTTGTCTGGCGGGCGAGGGGCTCGGCTTATGGAGAATGACCGGTTACAAGGAGAGCCATATCTCGTGGTCGCCGACCTTGACGGGAAAGGCCGGGAGGCACGAATTGATCTCGCCGCACCGATCTCGGTAGAGGAGATAGAAGAGAATTTCGCGGACTTGATTGTATCGGTCAGGCGAGTCTTCTGGGATGAAAAGAAATCACGTGTTCTGGCTGTTCTGGAACGTAAACTCGGGGCTCTTCTGATCACACAGCAACGAATAGAAAACCCCGCCCCGGAAGAGGTGGAAGCCGCCTTACTCACCGCGGTCAAGAGTAAGGGCCTGAAAGTTCTTCCTTGGAATGAGGAAAGCAGATCCCTTGCCGCCCGGATCAATTTTGTACGATATCATGAAACCGAAGAGGGCTGGCCTGACCTGTCAGATACGGCACTGGTGAGTTCCGTCGAGGATTGGTTGCTTCCTTATCTTGCAGGAGCATCGTCCCTTGATGATCTCCAAAAAATCAATCTGACGGACATTCTGCTGAATCTTATGAGCCGGGATCAGCGAAAGCAGCTCGAAGAATATGCGCCACCAGCTATAAAAGTACCAAGCGGATCGTATATTCGGCTTAATTTCAATGATCCGGAAAGTCCGGTTCTTGCGGCGCGGTTGCAGGAATTGTTCGGTCTACAGGACGTGCCGAAATTATGTAACGGTCGTGTTTCTGTTTCCATCCATCTTTTGTCTCCGGCACGCCGGCCCGTACAGATTACGCAAGATCTCGCCAGCTTCTGGAAGAATACTTACACCGATGTAAAAAAGGATTTGAAGGGGCGATACCCGAAACATTATTGGCCGGATGATCCGCTGGAGGCAGAGGCAACGAGCCGCGTTAAGCCACGCCGGAGCCAAAAATGACGGCTTCGTTAAATGGCAGCGAGGCAGGCAATCAGGATACAAACTTCTGCAAGTTGCTGGATTGCACCGAGAACGTCCCCGGTTTGTCCGCCAACTTGCCGCATGGCGATTGCTCCCATAATGCTGGCGCCGACAATACCGGAAAGCAATGCAACGGCGCCTATTTGTGGCCCGAAAACGAGAACGGTAATCAGGACAATAAGGACTGTTGACGTCAGGGGCGCCATAATTTCAGGCCGACCAGCTCCGTGTCCCAGCCCATTCTCTCTTGCCGGGGGAAGAAAATAAAGCGCCCATGCAATCAGACCACGGCTGATTGTCGCCGCTACGACGAGAAGGGCAAACCCCTTCAATGGATCGGACAAAGTTCCCAATACGGCGACTTTAAGCCCGACGACTATGATCAGGGTTACGACAGCATAGGTGCCAACCCGGCTGTCGCGCATGATTTCCAGCTTTTTTGATTTGTCCCCACCGCCTCCGAAACCGTCCGCCACGTCGCCGATGGCGTCTTCATGCAGGGCGCCCGTGAGAATAATCTGCGCGGCCACGGCCAATATTGCACAAACGACAAGAGGCAGACCGATAAAGGCCGCAAAAACATAGATCGTTCCCGCAACGCCGCCGACGATTAACCCAACAAGCGAAAAGAAACGGCATGCGGATTTCAGTGCGTTCATTTCAAAAGTAAAGTTTGGGCGTATCGGTAGACGAGTCAAAAAGACGAGTGCAACAAGAAAATCCTGAACCCAACTGCCTTTGTATGCCGGATATTTTTTGGAAGGGGTGTTTGTCATGGCGCCTATTTCAATTTCTGCGGCAAGCCCGCAGTAATAAAATACACCTCTTTCGATATTTCGGCGAGTCGTTGATGGAGGCGTCCGGCATGATCGCGAAAGGCCCGTGCCAGTGCGTTATCCGGTACAATTCCTTGCCCCACCTCGTTGGAGACAAAGACGACCGGCCCGGAAAGTTCCTCGATTGCAGCGATAAGATTATCAAATTCCGCGTCAATCGGCGAGTCGCGTCCCATCAGGTTGCTGAGCCACAGCGTGAGGCAATCAACCAGAACAATATTATCGTTTCGGGAATGAGCTTTCAGAGCGTCGGCAAGTTTCAAAGGCTCTTCGATGGTCATCCAGCTAGCTCCACGATCTTGCTGATGCTGCCTAATTCTATCGTCCATCTCGGAATCATAAGATTCCGCTGTCGCAAGATAAATCCTATTTGCGCGCTGATTAATCACCAAGTCTTCGGCGAACCTGCTTTTGCCGGAACGCGCGCCACCCAGAACAAGGATAATGTCATCGCTCATGTTATCTCCTGTCAATCAGGTGAATAAAGGAACCCGATACAGAGCCGATCGCTGTCCCCGCATTGCCGAGATCAGCGCCGCGTGCATCCTGAATATTGAATAATACCGGCGCGTCGGCGGCCTTGATTATCGACGCATAGTGAAACTCATGGGCGGAGAATATGTCTCCTTTATCTCCAAGAATACAGTCTGTCGCAAGTCTGGCATTTCGATACCCCAAGTGTAATTTTGGCTTGGCAAAAGATGTTTCTATTGGCAGCAGGTTCAGCATTTCATGTGCCGTCCCGCCTTTGTCGAGAATATTTTTCCCGAGTACCATGAAGCCCCCGCATTCACCATAGATCGGTTTGTTCTTCGCTGCCGCGGTTTTTAAAGCTCTCTTGAACTTACCGGCGGCGGCCAGTTGCGCGCCATATAGTTCCGGATATCCACCGGGGAGGTAGATTGCCCCGGCGTCAGTATCGGGTTGCTCGTCCGCCAGGGGGGAGAAAAAAGAGATTTCCGCGCCGCTGGCACGCCAGCCATTCAGCAGATGCGGATAAGTGAAGGCGAAGGCATTGTCTTCGGCGACCGCTATTTTCTGAGCGAAAGGAACAAGCGAGGTGCCGGCCTTTGCCGGGATGTCGCGGGGGGCTTTGGCGATTTCCTTCAATCCATCAAGGTCGCAATGGCGCTCGATTATATCTGCAGCATTTTCCAGAAAAACATTCAGTTCCGGATTTTCCCGCGCTTGAACCAGACCCAGATGTCGGTGATCAATTGCGAGAATGTCTGATTTGGGAATGAATCCGAGGGACTTGACGCCGACAGCTGTGGCGGCTTCCTCAAGGAGGCGGATATGGGCCTCTCCACCAACATTATTGAAGATAACTCCGGCAATTCGAGTGTCGGTACGAAATTTATCAAAGCCCTGAATGAGCGCCGCAACACTGGCTGCTTGTCCTTTCGCATTGACAATGAGCACAACAGGCAGGTTCCATTCTGCGGCCGTATCTGCGGTTGAGCCGGAGCCATCCTGTGCCCCGTCAAATAATCCCATGACGCCTTCCCCGATGACCATGTCCGTGTCTGAGAATACGGTAGACAGGACAGCGGCTTGCGTGTCTCTCCGCATTGCCCATAAATCAAGATTAAAGCAAGGGGTGCCGGAAGCGAAAGTATGAAAGGCGGGGTCAATATAATCGGGACCAACCTTGAATGAGCCGATTTTAATGCCTTGCCGCCGAAATGCCCGCAAAAGGGCAAGTGTCACTGTAGTTTTGCCCGAGCCCGATGCCGGAGCCGCGATAAGCAAGGCAGGTTGATGAAGCGCTTCCACGGTCAGCCCTTGGCTCCCAGCGCGAGAAATTTGCCGTACCAATCAAGTTCAGGCCGAAGCTTGACCACGTCTCCTATAACGATGAGAGCGGGTGGTTTCAATTTGCTTTTATTGAGATCGTCAGCAGCGGTTTCGAGCGTCGTGATGACAACTTTCTGATCCTCTGTTGTAGCCTTGAAAATGATGGCTACACTCTCGGATTTATTGCGGCCGTAACGGATCAACCTTTCGGAAATCGACCGGATATGCTTGACCCCCATATAGACAACGATGACAGGAGAACCTTTTGCGATATGGTCCCAGTTGACATTGGGTATCTTGCCGCTCGCGTCATGGCCGGTCAGGAAGGTGACGGCCGAATTTGTTTCGCGATGGGTCAAAGGAATGCCGGCGTAGGCAAGACCACCCACACCGGATGATATTCCGGGAATGACCCGAAAAGGAACGTTGTGTGCTGCCAGCGTCAGGGCTTCTTCTCCGCCGCGACCGAAGATATAGGGATCACCGCCCTTAAGGCGCAGCACCTTCTTTCCTTCCCGGGCGAGCGCGATCAACCGCTCCGTAATATCGTTTTGCTTCGGAGACGGTTTGCCGCCCCGCTTGCCGGCATACTCCAGAATTGTGTCCGGGCCGGTCAGTTCCAGAATATCCTGACCGACCAGCGCGTCATAGACCAGCACATCCGCCTGCCGAAGCGCTTCGTAGGCATAGAGAGTCAGTAATCCGGCATCTCCGGGGCCGGCGCCAACCAGCCAGACTGAGCCCGCTTCAAACGGGGGCATTTTGTTTAAGATATTCTCCATAATCCTCTTTTACACATCTATCATCTTCGCGCCTAGCCATCTGTCCAGTTGCCGCTTATAAATGTTTTCATGAAGGATAGAAATGCCAAAGAGCTGCGATATGGCTGGACGACGGGAGCATGCGCGACGGCGGCGACCAAAGCGGCATTGATTGCCCTTTTCGGCGACGATTTCCCCGATCCGGTAACAATTACATTACCGCGCGGTCAGACACCGGCGTTTGCGCTTGCAACAGAAGAAAAGGGCGAAGATTTCACCCGTGTCAGCATTATCAAAGATGCAGGAGATGATCCGGACGTTACACATTTGGCCCGGATTATTGCGACAGTGCGTAGAGGCAAAGCAGGAGGCGGCATTGTATTTCGTGGCGGAGAAGGAGTTGGAACGGTTACCAGAGAAGGCCTGCCGATTGCGGTAGGAGAGCCCGCCATCAATCCGGTTCCTCGAAAAATGCTGCGTGAGGTGGTTAACGAAGTCACGACTGCGTATCGGCAGCCGACTGATATCGAGGTTGAAATCAGTGTCGAGAACGGCGCAGAGCTTGCAACACATACAATGAATGGGCGGCTTGGTATTATTGGTGGTTTGTCGATATTGGGAACTACGGGGATTGTTGTGCCTTATTCCTGCGCTTCCTGGATCGCCTCTATTCATAGAGGAATTGATGTCGCCCGCGCGGCGAAAGAACCGCACCTTGCCGCGAGCACGGGCTCAACTTCAGAGAAGGCCGTGGCAGAACTCTATGGCCTCCCCGAGATTGCATTGCTGGACATGGGAGATTTCGCAGGGGGTGTCCTTAAATATATTCGGACCCATCCGGTCCCCCGACTGAGTATTGCCGGTGGTTTTGGCAAGATTACAAAACTTGCGCAAGGCAGTATGGATTTGCATTCCGGCCGAAGCTCCGTTGATTTTATCTGGCTGGCGGATCAGCTGACTGAACTCGGCGCGCAAGAGAAACTAGTAGAGAATGCTCGGAAGGCGAATACTGCATTACAGGTGTTTTCCTGGGCGATGGAGGCAGAGCTATCCCTGGCGCATCATGTCGCCAGAAAAGCCAAAATTGTAGCTGTGGAGGCAGGTGGCCGAGAGACTGATATTGAAGTGCTGATTTTTGATCGTGCGGGCACGCTCGTGGGCCGGAGTGATGAGTGACATGAAGAAAATTCTCCTGATAGGAGGCACAAAGGAGGCGGTCACTCTAAACCGGGAACTTTTCGCCCGTCCTGATATAGATCTGGTAACCTCACTTGCCGGAAGAACAGCCCAGCCAGCGACCTTAAAGGGTCATGTCGTCACTGGCGGCTTTGGCGGGACAGCGGGCCTGGCGGAATTTATTGACCAGAACCGGGTAGACCACATCATTGATGCCAGTCACCCTTATGCCGAACAAATTACCCGGACGGCGATCACGGTCTGTCGTGCGAAGGGTATTCCGTGCCTGAGGTATTTGCGGCCTGCGTGGGAAAAGCAGCAAGAGGATCATTGGATTGCCGCTGGCAACATGGAAGATGCACCAGAAAAAACAAAAAATTTCAATCGCGTATTCCTGTCCATAGGTCGGCAGGAGCTCGCGCATTTTGAGAAAATCCCCAGGAAGTACTTTCTCGTCAGGACGATAGAGCCGATTGAATTTAATCCTGAAAACTCTCAGGCCGAGCTGATACGGGCGAGGGGGCCCTTCACCCTGGAAGATGAAGCACGCTTGATGGTAGAGCACAGGATTGATCTCATAGTCAGCAAAAACAGCGGTGGAGCTGCGACTTACCCAAAAATAGAAGCCGCGCGACAGCTTCGGATTCCGGTAGTGATGATCGATCGTCCGGAAACCACTGAAGGAAAAATATTCAGCCGATTGCAGGATCTTATAGCCGCTATCGATGGCTAGCTCAGTATGAGTTTCTACTAGGCCTTCTTTTTCGGCCGGAGAACATGAACATGATCGGCATGATAAAGAGCGCTGTCCCGATATGTTTCCGCCGTGAGAACCCTTCCGACAATAATCAGGGCTGTCCGGGTGATTTTCTCGGCTCGCACTTTTCCCTGTATATCTTTTAAGGTCCCGCGGATGACCTGCTCATCTGGCCAGCTTGCGCGAAATACCACGGCGACTGGGCAGTCCTCACCATAATGCGGGATTAGCTCCGCCGACACATGGCGCAAATTCCGCACGGAAAGATGTATGGCAAGCGTAGCCCCCGAAGCCCCGAGAGTTGATAAATCCTCCCGGTTAGGCATGGCGGTTGCCTTCATTGAGGTCCGCGTCAGAATAACGGTTTGACTTACCTCGGGTAGGGTAAATTCGGTTTTCAGTGTCGCTGCAACGGCGGCAAAGGCGGGCACCCCGGGCGTGATTGTATAATCGATCCCCAATTCATCAAGTCGGCGCATCTGCTCCCCTATCGCCCCGTAAAGACTCGGATCGCCGGAATGCACCCGCGCGACATGGAGCCCGGCTTCATTTGCCTTGACCATCTCTGAAATGATTTCATCAAGGGTGAGGGGGGCTGTATCAATAACCAGCGCGTCCTTCGGCGCATGGGTGAGAATTTCCTCCGGAACCAGCGATCCCGCATAAAGGCATACCGGGCAGGCGGCGATCAGATCGCGACCGCGTAAAGTGATAAGGTCCGCAGCGCCGGGTCCGGCGCCAATAAAATAGACGGTCATTTCTCTGTTCCTGTTTTGAGCGGCTGGCTTCTCATTTTTCCACTATAGCCTCGCGGCGTATAAACCCAGCTTCTTGCGCCTGAATTTGTGGTTGTAATCTGGCTTTCGCTGGACCCTACCATGACGAGGGTCAGCATATCGACCAACTCCGGATCGAGATCTTCAAGCGCGACAAAGGTCACATTTTCCGTGTCCCTGCCAAGATTGCGCGCAATGATCACCGGTGTGTCCGCCGGGCGATGTTTTAGCAGGATGCTCTTTGCCGCATGAAGCTGTGTCCGCCGCTTCATGGAAACGGGATTGTAGAAGGAAATCACAAAATCCCCCTCGGCGGCGGCGGTTATCCGCTTCTCTATCACTTCCCAAGGGGTTAGCAAATCCGAAAGGGATATGGTGCAGAAGTCATGGCCGAGTGGTGCACCCGCGCGGGCCGCTGCTGCCTGCAGCGCCGAAATTCCGGGCGCTACGTGAATATCAAGTCGGCCCCATTCTGCATTGTCTTCACGATCGATCAGTTCGAACACCAGTGTTGCCATTGCGTAGATGCCGATATCGCCGGAGGATATCAGGGCGACATTCTTGCCCTCCGCCGCGAGGTCAAGTGCCGCGCGAACCCTTGTTTCTTCTTCTCCCAGCCCAAAATCGTGGCGAATTTTACCTGCAATGCCCTCTCCCAGCAGATCAAGATACAGGCTGTAAGCAACGAGATCTGTCGCCTCATTAATAAGGTGACTTGCCTCCGGTGTGCGCCATGCGTCCTGCCCAGGGCCAATGCCGATCACCGAGAGTTTCCCTTGCATATTGCCGACCTGGCCCTGCTCGATCGGGTGACGAGCTCTTGCTATTGCAACGGTTGCTTTCCTGGATTTCTGCTTTGGAATGATAAGGTCACCTTCGGGACCGGCGGCGGAAAGGGCCGCCCCTTCGCTAACACCGTAACAACCGACTTCCTTGAACACGATTTCCGATGGTGTGCTAAGCCGGGGTGTTTCGCGGCTTAATGTTTCCGCGTCCATGAACCGGGCGTCGAGTCCGAAAAATCCAGCAACGGCATGCATGGCTGCCTCATCGGATTTGAGGTCTATCGAGCTGACGCAGCCAACGGAAAGTCGGCTTAAGTCGTGTTTTGCCAATGTCGTTTTTACTAATTCGACAAGCTCTGAAGGGTCTGTCCCACGCTCGCATCCGACACCGACTGACAGTGTTTTAGGGTGATAGACAAGTCGTCCACCGCCGCCGTGAACAACGTTTGTCGTCACCTCAATCGTCAGCGTGCCATCGTCGGAAAAGGGGAGATTGGAATTGGTAAGCCAGCCATGTCCGCCGTTTAGGCGGATTGTCTCGCCACTCAGCAATCGTGTAACGAAACCCTTCACATGTTGCGGATTGGCAAGGGCCAGGCCAGAGGGCGGCGCATCCATCGCAATGTCGAAATGCACATCGCTCGCTGTGGTGATTGCGGCGTGGCTCTCCAGTGCTTCCGCAATTTCCATCGCCAACTTGTTTGCGCCGTGATGCCCGCCAAGCAAAGGGACAATAGTCTGTCCATCATCAGCGATTGCCAAAACTGGCGGCTCCACCAGCTTGTCTTTCAAGACAGGTGCCAGACATCTGATCAGGATGGCAGAAGCGCAAATACCCAGGATCGGTGCACCTGCGCGAAATAGTTCCTGTATGTGTGATGCGGTTTGCTGAAAGGTGATATCAGAGCCTCTAACACGCCCGCTAAGTCCATGGATCAGCGCCTCAGGATAGAGCGCCTGTAATTTTTCAGCGGTTTCCCGTCCGCTATCATTCAAAAGGACAATTGCGATGGGAGGGGTCATTTCCATGCTTGGCCCCGCTTGTGAATAAGGATCATGGAAAAATAGGGCGCAGCATCCTTCGGCACATCCTCAAGCGCCATTATTTTCTCATTCTCCATCGTTGCACGCTCAATATATCGCGCACTTTTCTCAAGCCCGAGATCAAATATCAGTTTCCGTACCCGGTCGAAATGACGTCCGATTTTCATAATGGCAGCACTATCAGTTTCCTGAAGGCGTGCGGTCAGTATATCTGAAGGCAGCGGTGCCGGTAATACTGTGAGAATATCGTTCCGTGCCGATAGCGGAGATTGTAAAGCGGTTGCGCAGGCTGTCAGGGATGATACCCCGGGAATGACCTCCACCGGAAATTTCTCCGCAATACGGCCAAAAAGATACATGAAGGAGCCATAAAAGAAAGGATCTCCCTCACAGAGGACAACAACATCCTGTCCGGCGTCCAGATGCGCACAGAGTTCTTCAGCCGCGACGTCATAAGCCGCCTGAGCCGGCGCTCGCTCAATCGTCATCGGGATACGAATGGCTATTTCCGTTTTCGGGGTTGTCAGATGCGGAGCGATGATAGCCCGTGCGAGACTGTCCCCGTCTTCCAGCACCGGATAGGCAAGGACTGTCGTGGCCTGCAGGCGTTTCAAGGCTTTCACGGTGATGAGGTCCGGATCGCCGGGACCAATCCCGAGGCCGTAGAGAGTTCCTGTCATTCTTTTACCAATCGTAATTGTGTTATTTGTCGGAATGGTTTCCAACTTGTGAAGCCACCGATCTTTTCCGCACGGGAGTAATTAAGCCGGGTAAGCGCACCGTCATATGAGTCATGCAGCTGAAAAAGCCGTTGCTCACCCTCTATCGTGACGGCGTTTGCGACCAGCCTCCCTCCCGGCTTCAAGGCCTTCCAGCTCGCTTCAAAGATACCTTCGACATTTAGTCCCCCGCCAATAAAGATCGCATCGGGGGCCTCCAGTCCAACCAAGGCATCAGGTGCGGTTGCATTTAGGGTTTTAAGCTGCGGGACGCCGAGATTAACGCGGTTCTTTTCAATCAGGTCGAACCGGTCCTTACGCGCTTCAACAGCAATGGCGCGGTTGCGGGGATCGCACCTCATCCATTCGATGGCCACGGATCCGCATCCCGCGCCTATATCCCACAATAATTGCCCGGGAAAAGGACCAAGGGCAGAGAGAGTTGCGCTTCGAACTTCTCGTTTCGTCAGCTGTCCGTCATGCTCGAACGCTTCATCCGCAAGCCCTGGGATGGAAGGATACATTTTTGCATTGGATTGCGGCGGGCAATGTACTGCAATCGTGTTGAAATCACGGAACGATTTCCCCGCAAACTGATCGGCCGTTCCTTGATGGATACCCTCTCTCGCGCCACCCATATGTTCAAGTACAGCCATTACACTTTCCCCAAGCCCTCGGGAAGTCAGCAGATGTGCAACGCGCGATGGTGTCTCGCCGCTATCGGAGAGAGCCAGAATGCGGGCATCCGGGGCAAGGTGCGGGATTATCATTTCAAGTGGCCGCCCATGCAAAGTGATGGTGTCTGTTCGGGCCAGGTCCCATCCCAGTCTTGCCGCGGCAAGGCTGAAAGCAGAGCGGGATGGGAAAATTGCAATTTCCTCCGCGGGGAGGCGCTTGGCGAAGGTAACGCCAATCCCGTATTGCATCGGGTCGCCGGTCGCAAGAATACAGATTTTCTCGCCGCGTCGCGCCATGATTTCATTGACAAGGATCATCAGCGGGCTGGGCCAGGTTTTTCGTTCCCGCTCATCTTCTGGCAGCATGGCGAGATGGCGTTCGCCGCCGACGAGCAGCGTGGCCGACTCAATAGCCCGTGTCGCGGAGGGAGAGATTGCCTCTATTCCATCTTCCCCGATGCCCACAATGCTGAGCCATGCCGTCATTCCGTCTTCCCCGCAAGTCCGGCCAGAGCGTTGAGTGCTGCCGCGGCCATGGCGCTTCCGCCTTTGCGGCCCCGAAGTGTAATAAAAGGAACCTCGTAATTATGCGTTATCAGCGCCTCCTTGGATTCCGCCGCGCCGACAAATCCGACCGGAAATGAAAGAATGGCGGCAGGCTTTGGCGCGCCGGCGTCCAATCGCTCAAGTAAGTGAAAAAGCGCCGTTGGCGCGTTCCCGATTACCACAATACTTCCCTCCAATTGCTCCAGCCAGAGATCAACTGCGGCGGCAGAGCGGGTTGTTTGCAATCGCGCCGCCATTTTCGGAACTTCTTCCCGGTTAAGGGTACAGATCACTTTATTTCCCGGAGGAAGAAATCGCCGGATAATCCCATGTGTGACCATTTCGCAATCGCAGAAGATCGGCGCTCCTGCCTTGAGTGCTTTTGCGCCAGACGATGCGATATCGGCACTGCATACAAGATCGGAGAGGATTTCCGGCATACCGCAGGCATGAATGACCCGGGTAGCAAGGGTTCTCGTCGCCGCGTCAAAGCCGGAGAAATCCGCTTCGGACTCTATGGTCGCGAAGGATTTTTCATAAATAGCTTTTGGATCGCGGAGATAATCGAACATAACTCTATCGACCGTTTTTCTTCATGCTGACCGGGCCGAGTGGATGGTCGGCGTGAGGGTAAGGATGATGGTGATGGTCATGGTCATGGCTGTGGGAATGATCATGACCGTGCGAATGGTCGTGTTCATTGTGATGATGGTGATCATGACTATGGTCGTGAGTGTTATCGCCTGTGCCGATCCCTTCGACATGATGATGATGGCTCTCCTGTTTAAGGCCGACTTCATCCTCGAACCCGAGGGCCTGTTCACGGTACTTGCACATCCCGCAGTTCATATTATTGGTGCCATCAAGGATTTCCGTCACCCTTTCGGCGAAGCAGTCGAGAACCAAGGGATGATCATTGAGATAAGGGGCCTTGATGAATTCGATGTCCGGGTGAGCTGCGGCGACCTTGTCCGTATAATCATAGATTCGATTGACAAGAATGCCGGTGAACAGGAAATAGGGGAAGACGACAATTCGTTTGTAGCCAAGCCGCGCCGCATGTTCCAAGCCCGGCTCAACCAGCGGGAAGGTCACGCCTGAATAGACCGTTTCCCCCCATCCGAAGCCCAATCCTTCCCACAAGAGTCGCATAACCTTGGTGACATTGGAATTGGCATCCGGGTCCGAGGCGCCGCGTCCGACAACCACAAGCATGGTTTCATGCAAGGGGACGTCAGTGGCCGCTTCCGCCAGTGCCTCGCGGATTCTTTCTCCGGCAGCGCGGATCATTTTAGGATCAATACCGAGCTCCCTGCCGTAGGAAATAGTCAATCCTTCATGCTCCGCCGCATACCGATTGAGAACCGACGGAATGTCATTCTTGGCATGGCCTGCGGCAAACAACATGCCCGGAATGGCGAGGATATGGTTGTGATGGCTTTCCCGAAGGCGGTCGAGACCATCGCGGATTATCGGCGTCGCAAACTCAAGAAAACCTGAATCCACCTGATATTGCGGCAGGCGCTTCGCTATGCCTTTTGCAACGGCGGCAAACTCAGTCACCGCACCCTCATCGCGACTGCCGTGGCCGCAGACCATTACGCCATATTTTTCTGTCATATCAAGCTCCGGTTTCTGCACACAGCAAATTGTACGCAGGGAATAGTTTTAGGGGGCTGTGTCGTCTGAGGTCAATAAATTCAAGATTGACGTGTCCACACGACCATATCATGTTGCGCCGATGTCCAGCATATTGTTCACGTCCAGCTCTGCTTTTTTCACACCGCCGCTGATTATCCTGCTGGCGCTCCTCATTGATGCACTGGCGGGGGATCCAAAATGGCTTTATCGAGCTATTCCGCATCCCGTCGTCCTGCTGGGCAAATTGATATCGGTGCTGGAAACCCGGACGAACGACGGTGGAAAAAGTAGCAGGCAGCAGTTTGTATCGGGCGCACAATGTTGTGCAGCCGTCATTATCGTTGCGGTCTTGGTGGGATCTGCCATCGCAACACTTTGCCAGGCCATTCCGGCCGGCATGATTTTGCTGGCGGTTCTGGCGAGTAGCTTGATCGCCTGGCACGGGCTTTACATTCATGTTCGCGACGTAAGGGTTGGACTGGAGTGCAGTCTTGGAGAGGGACGAGCGGCGATTTCCCATATTGTCGGGCGCGATCCTGAGAAACTTGATGAGAGCGCCATTTCGCGGGCGGCCATCGAATCGCTTGCCGAGAATTTTTCTGATGGCACCGTTGCGCCCATTTTCTGGTTTGCCCTGCTGGGACTCCCCGGGCTCTGTGCCTATAAGGCGGTCAACACCCTCGATAGTATGATCGGGCATCACAATACGCGATATGAATTTTTTGGTAAAGCGGCGGCCCGGATTGATGATGTGGCGAACTATATCCCGGCGCGACTGACAGCTATTCTGATAGTTGTTGCAGCTTGTTTCGTGAAAGGCGCGAATGCGAAGGCGGCCCTTAAAGCTATTTTCAGGGATGCATCTTATCACCGCAGTTTTAATGCCGGCTGGCCGGAAGCGGCGATGGCGGGCGCTCTTGGTATCGCGCTGGCCGGACCGCGTATGTATGACGGGATCGAAGTTTCCGACCATTGGATGAACGGGGCCGGGATTCGTGCTGCCAGTTCTGAGCATATTTTTCGCGCCCTCCTTCTCTACCGGGTAGCGGGCGGTTTGATCATGGCGCTGCTTATTGGTCTCGCGTTCGTAATATACTGCTTCAGCTGACATCATTGGCAACCTCCAGCAGGCCATCAAGGTCAAGATGGCGCTCCATATGTTCTGCGAGTTTATCTAAGGTATTTTCTACAAGATATTCAAAATTATCAATTTTTTCATTTTGATTTTTAAACCGGTTAATAAATTTATATCGAAATTCATCGCTTGTGAATAATCCGTGCAGATAGCCTCCCATGATCCGCTTGTTTGGCGAGATTGCACCATCTGGGCCGGAGGAAAGCGTGACAAAAGGCTGTTCAAGGGCTGGTCCATTGGTCCTGCCGACATGCATGTGATACCCCCGGATCGCACTGCCGGTTAGATGCTCCTTGCCATCTTCTTCCACTAGTGTTTTCTCCGCCGTGAGCGTCGTCGTGAAATCGAGAAGGCCAAGCCCGTCAATGGTTCGCGCGGGGCCTTCAATTCCGCCGGGATCGGATAGTTGGCGGCCTAGCATCTGGTATCCGGCGCAAAGACCGATTACCGTTCCGCCCTGTCGGACATGAGACTGTATATCGATATCCCAACCCTGCAGACGGATGAAATCCATATCGGCGAGAGTCGCCTTGGATCCGGGCAGCAAGATTACATCCATGCCGGCTGGAATGGTATTGCCGGGACGCACCATATGAATCGTCACGCCGGGTTCGGCCAGCAGCGGATCAAGATCATCAAAATTCGCAATGCGCGAAAGGATCGGAACGGCAATATTTATGTCGCCAAGTCGAGCAGGCCGTGACGTGATCGAAAAGGCATCTTCCGGGGGCAGGTGATGTGCTTCATCGAAGAAGGGAAGCACGCCGAAATTCCTGAGCCCGGTTTTCTCACTCGTTATTTTGAGGCCATCATCGAAGAGAGAGATATCTCCGCGAAACTTGTTGATGAGATAGCCCTTCATCCGTTGCTGTTCCGACGGGGAGAGTAGCATATGTGTGCCGACAATCTGGGCGATCACACCACCCCGGTCGATATCCCCGATGAGGACGACCGGCACGTCGGCGGCCTCGGCAAATCCCATATTGGCAATATCGTTGGCACGGAGGTTGACCTCCGCAGGGCTGCCGGCGCCCTCGATAAGGACAAGATCGACATTTTCGCCGATCCGGTGGAAGCTCTCCAAAACCTTGGGTAGCAGTTTCTGTTTAATGGCCTGATAGTCGCGCGCAGCGGCGGTGCCATACATCTTTCCCTGCACGATAACCTGAGCACCGATATCGGTTTGCGGCTTAAGCAGAACCGGGTTCATATCGTTTAGAAGCGGTGTTCTTGCCGCTCGTGCCTGCAGGGCTTGGGCCCGGCCAATCTCGCCACCTTCGATCGTCACAGCGGCATTGTTTGACATATTCTGCGGCTTGAACGGTCGGACTTTGAGCCCCCGATTACTGTAGGCGCGGGCCAGTCCGGCAACAAGCAGCGACTTGCCGACATCAGATCCCGTTCCCTGCAGCATGAGGGCCGCTGTCATCAGAATTCTATCCCGACTTGCGCTTTTACGCCGGAACGAAAGGGATGTTTGATCTGGGTCATTTCGGTCACCAGATCGGCAATCTCGATAAGTTCTTCTTTCGCATTGCGGCCGGTCACCACCACATGCAGTTTTTCCGGTTTGTTTTTCAGGAACTCTATGACTTCTCCGAGAGGGAGGCTGTCATACCGGAGTACGATATTCAGCTCGTCGAGGATAACCATGTCATAGGCGGGATTGTCGCCACGGCTCGCTTCGATCATTTCCTTGGATTTCTCCCACGCTTTTTCGGCCGCACGAATGTCCCGCTCCCGATCCTGCGTTTCCCAGGTAAAGCCTTCACCCATGGTGTGAATGTCGATCTGGTCGGGGAAGGCTTCCAGGACTTTTCGCTCTCCGGTCTCCCATTTCCCCTTCACATATTGCACGACGCCAACTCTCATATCATTGCCGATTGCGCGTGCAGCAAGGCCGAAGGCCGCCGTCGATTTCCCCTTACCCTTGCCGGTATGCACAATCAACAATCCTTTTTCGATTGTTTTGGTGGCAAGCATCTTATCCCGAGCAGCCTTTTTCTTCGCGGCTTTTTCATTCGCGCGGGCGATTTCTTCCTGCGTTAGATTAATGCTCATTGCGCTCCCTCCTGTTTCAGTAACTTGAGCTCATCATGGATGGTGTTTCGGCGTGGACGCCAAAGATCTCGGTCTAATGCTTCCTGAAACCGGTCCGCCATTTCCCGCAAGGCGTCCGGATTGTTGTCTTTAAGGAAATCCCGAACCTTGCCGTCCATCATGTAAGCGTCAAACACGGCATCAAAATGATGATCCCTGACGGCCTTGGCCGTCGCGGCAAAGGCGAAAAGATAGTCGACCGTTGCGGCCATTTCAAAGGCCCCTTTATATCCATGGCGCATCACACCCTCTATCCATTTCGGATTAACGACACGGGCACGGACTACCCGGCCGACCTCTTCTTCGAGCGTCCTTATTTTCGGGTTCTCAGGTCGGGAATGATCGTTGTGATACACGATGGGTTGGACGCCCTTGATATGCCGTACTGCCGCCGTGACACCCCCTTCAAACTGGTAATAATCATCGCTATCAAGCAGATCATGCTCCCGGTTATCCTGATTGTGAACGACCGCTTCTACATGCCCCAGCCTTTTCTCGAAAAGGGAGTGTTCGGCCACGCCCTCGTCACCGGCCCCATAGGCATAACCGCCCCAGGCTATATAGGCGCGGGCAAGATCCCCTTCTTCTGTCCAGCCTTTTTCATCGATCAGGGCCTGCAATCCCGCACCATATGCACCGGGCTTGGAGCCGAACAGGCGATGTCCGGCACGCTTTGTCGCAACGTCCTCCGGTAAGCCGGATTTGATGAGCTCAGCCTTGTCACTACGGACACGAGCGGCGAGGGGGTTTGTCTTCTCATCCTCTTCAAGCGCAGCAACATCTCGTGCGGCACTATCGAACAGGGCCATTTGTTGCGGGAAGGCATCGCGGAAAAAGCCGGATACCCGTAATGTTACGTCAACACGAGGGCGGTCAAGAATGCTTGCGGGAAGGATTTCGAAGCCAGTCACCCGGTTGGAGGCTTTGTCCCATGTCGGGCGAACGCCCATCAGCGCAAGGGCCTGTGCGATATCGTCGCCGCCTGTGCGCATGTTGGAGGTGCCCCAGGCGCTCAGGATCATTGTTTTTGGCCAGGCGCCGTTTTCCTGCCGATAGCGGTCAATCAGAAGGCCGGCCGATTTCCAACCTAACAGCCATGCCGTTGGTGTCGGTATAGCGCGGCTGTCGACCGAGTAGAAATTTCGCCCTGTCGGAAGCACGTCACTTCGTCCGCGTGTCGGGGCCCCTGACGGGCCGGGCTCCACAAAGCGTCCGTTTAAGCCCTTCAGTAAGCCATCAATTTCGGCGCGGCCACTCGCTTCAACGGCTGGACGCAATGTATTCTCCAAACCTTCCAGTACCGCTCGGGTTTTTTGCCAATCCGGGCTTGCAACTTTTTCTCCGGCGACAAGCTCGGCAGCGAGGAGTTCAAGCCGTTCAACCGTATCGCCGTTGGATCGCCATGTGCCGTCATAGGCCAGCATATCAGGCCGCGCGCCGGTCCATTTCGCCCCCATGTCACAATCTAGTGGGTCAAAGTCTTCAGATAGTTCCAAGTCTTGCGCCATGCTGCGAATAAGGGATGCATTGCCGAATTTGCCGTCGCCGCGTGGGATGCGCAAAAGGGCGACGAGCAGGTCAGTAAGCTGGCGATCTGTCGGCGAAACACCAAAAACATGCAGCCCATCGCGGATCTGCAATTCCTTCAACTCACAGAGATAGTTGTCGAGTTTGGATAGTTGATTGTCTTCCGGCTCTTCAGCCTCAATGCCGCAATCAATGTCGATGCCAGTCGTTTGGGTCAGCTCCAGTATCTGTTTACGAAGCAGCGCTATACGACGCGGATCAACGCCGGCCGCCTCATAATACTCATCAATCAACCGTTCAAGATCAGCAAGCGGGCCATAGCTCTCTGCTCGCGTCATCGGCGGTGTCAGATGGTCGATGATAACAGCACTTGCCCGGCGCTTGGCTTGTGTCCCTTCACCCGGATCATTGACGATAAACGGATATAGATGAACCATAGGTCCAAAGACCGCCTCAGGGTAGCATTCTTGCGAGAGGGCAACCGACTTTCCAGGAAGCCATTCCAGATTGCCATGCTTGCCCATATGAATAACAGCATGCACTTTCTCAGCTTCCCGCAAGAAAGCATAAAAAGCCAGATAGCCGTGCGGAGGGACCAGGTCCGGATCGTGATAGCTGGCTGCAGGGTCAATATTATAACCCCGGGCGGGCTGGATGCCGACAATGATATTGCCAAGTCTGTGCGCCGCCAGTTTGAATTCGCCCTCTTCTACAAAGGGATCATTTTCGGGCTGTCCCCAACGTTCCAGTATCGTCGATTGCAAGAAGCCGGGCAGTTGTTCAAAAAAGTTTTTGTAAGATGCCATGGAATAGGAAAGGCCTGATTTTCGCTTTATGACTTTGCGGTCATTTGTTGGGCCTTCCAGCAGACTATTGATCAGGTCATTTCCGGACTCCGGAATAACGGAAACATCATAACCGTTTTTTTTCAAAGCCTTTAATACTTCTATCGTGCCCGCAGGCGTATCAAGCCCTACACCATTACCGATACGGCCATTTTTCGTTGGATAGTTTGCCAGGATCAGAGCGATTTTTCGCTCAGAGGCTTTTGCGTTGCGAAGCCGCGCCCAGCTTGCTGCGAGATCTGCAACAAATTCAATGCGATCCGGAACCGATTTATAGGCGATAATATTCGTTTGTGTCGCATCATCGAAACCGTCATCGGCTTTAAAGGAAACGGCGCGCGAGAGGATCCGGCCATCAACTTCCGGGAGGGCGACATTCATTGCAATGTCCCTTGCGTTAAGCCCGGTAACCCCGTCACGCCAGGCCGCTTCATTTCCGCCAGAAAATATAACCTGCAGGATAGGACAGTCTGCTGCGTCGAAGGGTGTTTCTTTTCTCTCCGCTCCCGGGTTGGATATTGCAAAACCGGTTGCATTCAGCAAGACAGACGGAGGCGCTTCGTATAGATGATGAGAGACTATTTCAGCTGATATTCTATCTTTCAGGCTGGAGACGAATATGGGCAGTGGATTTATATCCCGTGCGAGCAATGCAGCGATAAGGTCATTAACCGGAGCCAGATTATTCGCCTGAAAAAGTGCGCGATAGAAAATAATGCCAGCGACGGGCGCGTCCTTTTTCCAATGCTCGCGGAGACTATCTAAATCCGGCCTTTCAAGTTCCGGCCAGTAAAGACCCGCCCTCATCAGAGGTTTGGGTTCCCGCCACTCACCCTCTCCGTCCAGCAAATGCCGCGCATAATCCAGAAAGCCATTATAATTTTCTGCGCCGCCTTCCACCAGATACTGCCAGAGCCGGTGGACAGAATCGCGCGGCAGCGTGTTCAGGCCCGCAAGTTCCTCGTCTGGTTGATCGTCACCGGGCAGGAACGCAAGCCTTATGTCTTTTTGGCGGCAACATTCCGTGATCCTCTCAACCGCATAAGGCCAGTAGCTGACCCCTCCCAGAAGCCGGATTATGACCAGCTTTGCATGGGCGATGACATCCTCGACATAGATATCGACAGAAAGATTGTGCGATAGTTGCATATTATTGGCGAGCCGCAGCGACGGTCTGTTCAGTCCGGATTTTTGCGCCGTTGCAAGACTGGATAGTTCCGTATCTGCCGACGAGAGAAAGACGATGTCTCCCGGCGTCTGGCCAAGATCAATCGCTTCCGATCCATCCGCGATCCCACCCGGTATGGCTGCCAGCAAATGCATGTCAGGTCGTTATCAATCGGGTAACGGCAACCTGATCCATATCATGCTCACCGATAATTACCAGTTTGCTGACCCGGGTTTCGCCGTCTTCCCAGTCGCGATCGAAATAGTGTTGCAGCCGGTTGCCGACACCTTGCAGCACCATCCGCATGTCCTTACCAACCACTGCTATAAAGCCTTTTACGCGCAATATATTATGAGCAGAAATCGCGGCTTCTAGTTTGGAAACCAGGGCCTCAGGAGACGTTATTTCTCCGATATCAAGAACGAAACTTTCAAAATCATCATGTTCATGATCATCGGCGTCGTCGTGAACGGAGGGGCGCGCCGCGAGGTCATCTTCCGCAGCCGCGCCTAATCCTAGAAGCACTCGCGCATCGACCTTGCCATGACTTGACAGGAGCATCTTCACGGAAGGTCGGACCCTTCCTTTTAGCGTAGCAGTCGCCGCTGATATGGATGTTTCGTCCAGAAGGTCAGCCTTATTGAAGATGATCAGGTCAGCGCAGTTGAGCTGGTCATCGAACAGCTCTTCAAGCGGACTGTCGTGGTCGAGATTTTCGTCGGCTTCCCGCTGCGCCTGAACGGCCGCCGGGTTGGCCGCGAACAGGCCATCCCGATAGGCCGGGCCATCAATGACTGTTACGACACCATCGACTGTGACCTGCGTTCGTACTTCGGGCCAGCCAAAGGCACGGACAAGCGGCTTGGGAAGCGCGAGCCCTGATGTTTCCACAATGATATGATCGGGACGAATGTCACGATCGAGTAGTTTCTGAATTGTCGGCAGAAAATCATCTGCGACGGTACAGCAGATACAGCCGTTCGCAAGCTCGACGATATCATCTTCTGTGCAGTTCTCGTTGCCGCACCCCTTCAGGATTTCGCCATCAACCCCCAGATCCCCGAATTCATTAATGATCAACGCAATTTTGCGGCCATCTGAATTCTCAATCAGGTTTCGAATGAGACTGGTTTTTCCAGCCCCCAGAAAGCCGGTAATAACCGTTGCGGGGATCTTTTCGCTCATAATGAGAGTTCCATTGATTGAAAGAGAAAGTCGCAGTGAAGCGATGCTGACGCGTAAAGGTTGTCAGGAAGCAGATATTTAAGACGCGAAGCGATTACGCTCATCATGATCCTCCGTCATGCAGCTGACATTAACACATAATGATGGCAGGTCTCCTGGCTTGCGAATGGCACCGGCACTTGCCTTCCCGATTTCCTCAGTGGCTTTTTGTGCTGGCTAATCGCTTACAGTTGCGGGGACAGCCGCGGCATTGATAAAAATCGCACCGCATTCCCTTATAATCCCGGATTGGGAACCATCGGACCGGACGCTAAGGCGGAAAGCTTCTTCTGTCAATCCGTTAGCGGCTGTTTTCTGACCTAGTCCAGTCATGCAGAGAGGTTTCGAGACGGATCCATTCCTTTTCGGTCCCCGGATGGCCGAAACGCAGAAAATTTGGGCGCTCTGGAAACATCCTGCAGAGAATGGCCGCTTCGCAAAGATGCCGGAATAGATCCTCGGTGTTTTCCGATTCTGTCAGGCAAAATAGATCCGTGCCACCAACAATCTTGAGGCCGCTTTGCGCTAATAGATTGGTCATTCGATGCGCCGAATTGTGAAGCCTGCTGCGGGTCGAGGTGATCCATTCATCGTCGGCTAGTGCTTTTGCCCCGGCCTCTAAGGCGATGCCACTGACAGCCCAAGGGCCTAATTCTCCGCGAATTCTGTCGACGAACGGAGGTGGTCCGATCAGGAATCCAAGCCGGAGCCCGGCAAGCCCGAAGAATTTTCCGAAGGATTTCAGAATGAGGGGGCCGTTTTCATCGACATCCGGCGCAAGCGAAATTTCAGGGTCCGTGTCGGCGAAAGCCTCATCAATAATAAGCCAGCCGCCGCGGGCATGGAGTTTTTTTGCCAATGCCTTCAAGTCTTGCGTCAGATACTTTCGGCCATCGGGATTATTGGGATGAACAAGGATAGCAATTTTCGCGGTCCCACTGATATCCTCAATACCTTCTATTTCACGCACCTGATGCCCCGCTCGTGACCAGCAGGCGGCATGCTCATTATAGGTCGGAGAGATAATTTCTACTTCCGACAGAGGCATCAGTCGAGGCAACAACTGAATAGCCGATTGTGTTCCGGGCAATGCGCAGATTTTTGCGGCTTTGGAAACCGAATAGTAAGTTTTTGCCGCATCTAGAATTGCAGTTTCGGCACTCGCCGAAGGGAGTCTCTGCCAAGCGCTAGTCGTTACATCCGTAATCGGATAGGGATATGGGTTTATGCCGGTGCTGATGTCCAGCCATTCAGACATGTCATGGCCGAAATTCGCGCAGGCCCAATGTAGATCACCGCCGTGAAACTGCAGGCCGTTTTCGGGTTTTTGCAAGAAAGTCGGGATCATTGCACCTCGCGTTCTTAAAACTGTCCTCTCTTATCAGAATGCAGTTTGTTTTCGCAAATTTATCCTGTAGTTTCGAAATCATGACAGACACAGTCAAAAATAAGATCGTGGTCAAGGACCTCTGCAAGAGCTTTGATGGCGTTCAGGTTCTGAACGGCATTAATCTGGAGGTTAAAACCGGTGAGATTCTCACGTTGATCGGGCCTTCCGGCTCGGGCAAGACACTTACCCTCAAATGTATTCTTGGCCTTATCAAGCCTGATAGCGGTTCAATTCTGCTTGATGGCAAGGAAGTCAGCGACTTGCCGGAGAAAGAACGGGTCAAGTTTTTTCGTAATTTCGGTATTCTGTTCCAGCGTTCTGGGCTGTTTGATGGCATGCGGGTCTGGGAGAATATCGGTTTTCGGCTCAGTCAGCAGCCGGGCATGAGCAAAAGTGATGTCAAGGAAATGGCGATCAAGAAGCTGCGTTCTGTCGGACTTTCATCCGATGTCGCGGATCTCTATCCGGCTGAGCTTTCCGGAGGGATGCAGAAACGCGTTGGATTTGCCCGCGCCATCGCCGGTGATCCGGCAATCCTGTTTCTCGACGAGCCCACGGCGGGTCTCGACCCGATCATGAGCAACGTGATCAATGACCAGATTTTCAACAACGTGCGGGAGTTGGGGAGTACGGTGATGGCGATTACGAGCAATTTGCTCACGGCACGTATTATCTCTGATCGGATTGCCATGTTGCATGAAGGGCGCGTTGTTTGGACCGGGGATGTCCGCGAGGCCGCGCATAGCGATAACGCTTATGTTTCCCAATTTTGGAACAAGCGAAAAGATGGCCCGATACAAATGTCGGTATCAACGATTTCCGCTTGATTTGATTTACAGGAATTTTTATCACGCAGGCAGCTTGCTGAGCGTCTGAATTGTCACATGCCGACAATCAGGACTGCACAATATCCATGCGTGACAGGGAAATTGATTCTTTCATTGCTTCCGACCTATTAAGGCATCGCAAAAACCTGCCTTGGAAGCAAAATGCATCGTCCCCCGGCTGTTGGGAGCGTCCATATCTCATTGATGACTATATAACACGTGCCCATGCGGAAAACCGGCGCTTAGAAGAGAGTCGTGAATTGGCAACCCTGCGTGATGCGGTCGAGTGTGAACTCGCGCATCTGCCGTCGACAAAACAACGCCTGTGGTTGGCGGAATACCGGTTTCTGGAAAAACTTATGTCCTTTCGTCAGCTCGTAGTATATGCGCCGGCTTTTCTAACCCTGTCCCGTATCATGCCGAAGAAGATGGTGTTCTGCAGACGTGAGGTTGTTCATCGATATCTAAAACTGAATTCTTTGCCAAAAACGCCATATATGGAGAAGCTATCTCGCCAGTTTGTGCGTTCAAGTGTGCTGCTTTATCCTGCGGAGAAGCTTGTCCCGGCGGCCGACAAATTCATTCGCCTTGCCGTGCGTTCCGCAGATCAGAGCAAAAAGCAAAACCGCCATCGGGTGGCCATTTTATTACGTTCTCACCAGATGATGAGTGATAAGGAAATCTGTGAGAGATTTCAATGCGAGGAGATATATTTTGACGAACTGGCGCTTCTTGCGGAACTGGCTGATCACTACCGATTGACTATCGAAGATATTTTCAGGGTCTCCGCGGAGGAAATCAATCGTTTCTGGGATATCCAATATTAATGCTTGAGATCCGGAAATAAAATAGCGAAGGCGGCGCGCGCGCCTTGCGCTTTTGCCCGCGTAAACGTATCCTATTAATTCAAAACATCTTTTTGCAGGTTCCGAAGTACCCAATGCATCAACTCACGGAAATTGCCCTCATTGCGACAATTGCCCTGATTCTCGGGATGATTATGACGCGGCTCAAGCAGCCAGCCATCGTCGGCTACTTGCTGACGGGAATGGTTTTGGGTCGCTCCGCCTTCGGTTTTGTCGAGGACCGGGAAAATGTGGAAATACTGGCCGAGCTAGGTGTGTTGATGCTGCTCTATCTGATCGGGATGGAGCTGAATCTGAAATCCTTTATGCGTATCTGGAAAACAGCAATCGGGGGCGTTTTCCTCCAAGTTGCTGTTGCTTATCTGGTTGTCGGCGTCCTTGCGCTCTATTTGGACTGGCCCTGGCAGTTGACGGTATTGCTTGCTTTCAGCCTGTCCATCAGTTCGACGGCTGTTGCGGTAAAAATACTTGAAGATATAGGGGAACTTCATCAACGCACGGGTAACATTGCGATTGGCCTGCTGATTGCGCAGGATCTTGCTGTGGTGCCGATGTTGCTGATAGTCGGCAGCCTCTCCGGAGAAGCGCTGAATGTCCCGATACTCCTGCTTACGCTGGGCCTTGCCGTTGCATTCCTTATAGGACTCATTCTTTTTCTGAGCCGCCGCGAACGCATTCACCTTCCCTTCTTGCAGGCGATCTCGGGTCATGCGGATCTAGCGCCTCTTTTCGGAATTGTCTTCTGTCTTGGACTTGCAGCAATCAGTGGTCTTCTGGGTACATCCCCGGCCTTTGGCGCTTTCCTTGCTGGGCTTATTATTGGTAACAGCCAGGAACGTAAAAGCATTGTCGAGGCGACACAGCCCATACAGTCTATCCTGCTGATGATCTTTTTCCTCTCGATTGGCCTCTTGATTGACATAACCTATATCTGGGAGAATATAGGCCTTGTCCTGGTTATGCTGCTTGTTGTGATCGTCGGCAAAACGGCGATAAATATTGTTATTCTCAGGGTGACGGGCGTCGACTGGCGTTCAGCCTTTATTGCGGGAACTGCCCTTGGCCAGATTGGAGAGTTCTCCTTCCTACTTATGGCGATCGGTGGCGGTAGCGGATATGTATCGCGCGATATTTCCCAATTGATGATTACGGTCATCGCCTTGAGCCTGATGGTCAGTCCACTTTGGCTGATGACGGCGAGACGTGCGCAGACAGTGGCCGCGGGTCAGGCCAGTAATTTTCAAGCCTTCTGGAATAATGCATATGGCAAGGAAACTGTGGCGGTTGTCAGGGCAGCAAAGTCGACGAAGGGGTATCTCAAATCGTTGACGAAAGGTAAATCAGCGCGATCAAATGTGGCCGCGGATGATGGCGAAGAAAATACTGTCTCTTCTCATACGGAAGGATCCGAGACTCTTATCCAAAGTGAGGATGCAGCATCTTATCAGGCTTTGATGGAGCAGGAGCGCGGAGATAATGACAAGGACAGAAAATAGTCGCTGCGCAATCCGCCGCGTTAACAAGCCTGTTATTATTTTTCGGGCGATGCTTGTTTTCGGCAGTCGGCCTATATAGGTTTCTTCCACACTTCAAATTTTACAAGAGGTAACCTTGGACCGTATTCAGGACATACTGGATTTCTGGTTTTTGCCGGAAAGTGATAAAAATTATGGCAAGCAACGTGAAGTCTGGTTCAAGAAGAATTCTGATTTTGATGCCGAAATTCGTCAAAAATTCCTTGGCGACTTTGAAAAGGCCGAAGCGGGGGAGCTGCTTCACTGGACAGAAAGCGCCCGAGGATCGCTGGCTTTGATTTTGCTGTTTGACCAGTTTACCCGAAATATGTTCCGTGACTCATCCCGCGCTTTCGCCGCCGATGGTAAAGCGCGAGAAATCGCTCGGCATATGCTTTCCCGCGGCTTTTACGATAAGCTCAATGATGTGGAAAAGCAGTTCGCTGCATTACCATTTGAACATAGCGAAGATATGGACGACCAGAAGCTATCGGTTAAATTGTTCGAAGAACTCGGATCGGAAGAGGCCTTGGACTATGCTCAACGGCACCTTGACATTATTAAGCGATTTGGACGCTTTCCGCATCGGAACCAGCAGTTGGGCAGGGAAAGTACGAAAGAGGAAGAGGCGTTCTTGAAAACGCCAAATTCTTCTTTTTAGCAATTAACACTAAGAAACGTCAGGATACTAGATGGGTCAGTTGTCAGATCAGGTCATTTTAGTTACGGGTGCCAGTCGTGGTATCGGCGCTGCGGCTGCCGTGGCGCTCGCGGAATCGGGAGCAAAGCTCTGTTTGAGTGCGCGATCCGCAGCCTCCTGCAGTACTGTCCTTGAGGAAATTAAAAACGCCGGCGGAGAGGCTTTCGCCGCAAGTTGCGACGTATCTGATTTTTCAGCCGTGGAAAAGATGGTAACGGAAACGCTGGATCGGTATGGGAAAATTGATGCCATAATAAATAACGCAGGTATCGTTGACCCGATAGGTCTAATCGCGGAGAGTGACCCGGATGAATGGGCCCGTAATATCTCAGTTAACCTCCTCGGAGTTTATCATGGAACACGGGCGGTTTTGCCGAATTTTCTCGCGCAGCAGTCAGGCGTGATTATCAATATCAGCTCCGGCGCTGCGCACGGCCCCATGGAGGGGTGGGGTGCATATTGTTCTGGCAAGGCCGGGGTATATATGCTTACCCGGGCAACGGCCTTGGAGGCCGGCGAGAAAGGCGTGCGCGTTTATGGTTTTGCACCGGGTGTTGTTGATACTGAAATGCAGGTTGTGATCCGTGCATCCGGCATCAATCCGGTAAGTCAGATTCCCCGTGAAAACCTTGCCGCAGCTGAGGAACCGGCGAAAGCGATTGTGTGGCTCTGTAGCGATGCTGCCAGTGATCTCGCGGGGCAGGAACTCACGATCCGCGACGAAACATTCCGCGAGAGGGTTGGGCTGCCAGTCTGAGGAACAATAGATGAAGCTGTTTTCGCGGCGCTCTTTAAGGCTACAGCAATTAATCGCGCTTGTTCTTGCGTTTTCAGCTGGGGTCCTTTCATTTCAGCCAATTGATCTGCGAGCAGACGAAGCCGATATAAACGTAGCTGATCCCGGTAGGCCTTCGAAAACGCTCAAGGTATTGGGCATCAAAGGAGATGATAACCGGGTGCGAGTGGATATCTCCACCAAACCGTGGCAGATGGTCGGTCGGTTAAATCACTCCGGAAACCATTGCACGGCCGTGCTTGTCGGACCCGAAACCATTTTGACAGCGGCTCATTGTTTCTGGGACAAACGGCGAAATCAATGGTCTGTTGCAAGCGCCTATCACTTCGTTCTTGGATATGACAAAGGAGAAATTGCTGCGCACTCAAAGGTGAAAAGCTTCATTGTGGCAGGTGATAATTCTTCTGTCAAAAAGCAATCTCGTCCTGATTTTATAAATGACTGGACGATCGCGCGACTTGAAAAGCCTCTTGGGAAATCATTCGGTTTTGCCAAGCTTGCCAAGGTAAATCCGCGAAATCTGAATAAGCTTATTGCGGCCGGGTCGACCGTTGTGCAGGGCGGTTACAGCAAAGATATCGCACATGTCCTGACTGCCGATACAAACTGTCAAATTAAGAGCATCCAATCGAGTAAATCCGGTTCTGTATTGATACATCAATGTGATGCCACAAAGGGCGATTCCGGGTCTCCTTTGTTTTTACAGACTGGAAAGCAATATACTTTGCTGGGTATTCACGTTGCGACCCTGCCCCGATCCAATGGGGAGACAGACGGAATTGCCCTGGCTGTTGATATGTTTCAGGACGAAGTATCTGCGGCGCAAAAGTGACGAAATACATAAAATTTTATGAAAAAACGGCAAAATTTGTTATATTCTACTCCAAATGAGGGATGAAATGCTCAATAGCGCGGTTTAAGGTAATATAGAATTAACCAATGGGCCCCTTGAGAGAGCCATGGCTCATGAAGGATGTAGTGACGATGAGTGACGGACAGGCGAAAGACGTCGGGCAGAATACCGCGGATTCCTTGACACAGAATGATACCGACGAAACAGTCGCGGCCTTTCTGGAGCTGGATCAGAGTGGCGCAGTTGATCTGGACGCATTGTTCGATGCATTGAACATCGCGACGGAAAGCGGTGGTACCGCAGTGGAATTTGCATCTGACGATGCTGGCAATGGCGGAACGCTTACAATATCGGGAGCCAATATTTCCCTTGGGAGCGTTGCGCCGGAAGATTTGCCGGACGCGACGGATATGCTCGTCAAAAGTAATATTGTTTCTGACGAATCTTAAGCTTTTCCATCATTCTTTTCGATCCTTGCCTTAAAATCGCGACCTATCTCCGTGTCGAAAAACCGGACCATTGCTTCCACGATTTCAGAATCGTATTTCTCCGGATTATCTCTGAACACTCTGAGCGCTTCGTCAACCGTTGTCGCTTCCCGATATGAGCGCGGTGATATTCTGGCGATGAGAATATCCGCCATGCCAAGTATACGGGCCGGAACCTTGATCTCATTTGCGGTCAAGCCGTTAGGATAACCGCTACCATCGAGGCATTCGTTAATCTGTGTAACTGCATCCAGGACCGGCTTTTCCATATCCGCATTGGTTAGAATCTTCTCTGCGGTCAGAATATGTCCTTGCATGATTTTCAGTTCGTTTTCTGTGAGCCTAGAGGTCTTTACCCGGATTTCGCGCGGGATCGAGATTTTTCCAATCTGCGAAAGATGTGCACTCGTGTTGATCAGCTTACGCGTCTCCGGCGGTAACCCAAGCTCCGTCGAGATATGGTCGGCGAGTTGTGCCATACGTGCGGAGTGATGAGACAGGTAGGGATCATTCGCCTCCAGCATTTGCGATAGAACATTGATGGATTTGCGGTCCATATCTTCCTTGCGGCGCTGGTATTCCGCGTAGTCGGTGATATCACTGCATACAGTCACAATGCCGATAAATGCGCCTTCTTCATTGAGAAAACGCGATTTGGCGACTCGCAACGTCCGCACTCCGTCCCGCGTTTCTATATCGACGAAGGCGTTTACAGTTTGTTCTGTCGCGATGGCCTTGCGATCATATTCTGCAAGTTCCCGCGCAGCCTTGTCGCCAAAAATATCTCTATCAGTTTTGCCGGGTATGGAGCGAAGCGGAAAATCCGCAAGCCGGGCGAGGGATGGATTGGCATATATGTAGCGGCCTTCCGGATCGGTCAGGCTGATTAATTCGTCAATGGTGTTGTTGATGCTTCCCAATAACCGCCGCTGTACGTTGATCTGCGCCGCAAATTCCTTGTATTGATGCGCAAGTGCGCGAGCGTTCTGGCCTTTGAACATTAGCCAGATGGTTGCCAGAACCGTCATGATGACAATAAAAATACATATCGCAAGACCATAGACGAAGATCGAATAACTCTGAAGGGATGCAAGGGCGTGTGCCTTGCTGACAAGCTGGAAAACCATCAGGTTTGTACCGCTTACAGCTGCGCCAGAGGTATAGATATCTCTACCATTGCTATCTTGAAATTCCTGAAAGCCGATGGAGCCGGGGGTGAATTCCAACTCAGCTTGGCTATCTAAAAACGGAGGGTTGAGGGGAGTAATCTGGAAAAATTCCCCATCCCTTTCCTGATAGAGCCGAGTAGAGCCGACTTGCAGGCTGAAAGGCTCTATCTCCAAAAATCTAGAGAGTGGTTTCGAGGCAGGTACAGTGATCAACAGAACGCCGACAACATTATTATTGCTCGCAGGGTCAGTCTGTGCGGCCCGGATCGGCAATAGATAATCGAAAACAAGTCCGTCCCCTGCCTCTCGGAATGGTAAAAACGTAACATCCGCTTTCGAATATTGTTCTTGAGCCATTCTCCGCTGGGTCTCGTTGAGCGCAGGGGCATTGCCGGAGGCGAAATATGCGCGACCGGTCTTACCGATAAGGTAAGCCCCAATCAGCTCGTTCTGATCAGTAAATTTGGTCAGGGCATTTTGCATATAGGGAAGCTGTGCACTCAGAGAATTTTCCAGCTTTCTGTCACCAATAAGGTTTATCTCTGTCGCAAATAACTGAAATAGGTCATTGGAGGCAATCCTGTCCGCATTCTGGATAGTGCCCGCGAGCCAGGTTTCGATCACGCGAGCTTTTCCCGATGCGCTGACGTCTAACCGTTTGTGTAATTCCTCAACCATCGCGTCTTTACGCGATTCAACGGCGTAGTCGCAGATAAAATAACCCAGAACTGCCAGCACAAAGAGAAAAACGGCGGCAAATTTCATAGGCATGTTCCCAGACAGGCCCTTGTCGTCCGGCGATTCCCTGGAAAGAAAGGAATTCAGTTCGAGCTTCAACGATGCATCAGTCATTTTTCTCACTCCCGGACGCTTCCTGTGCAATCAGGTAGTCCTGAGGGATATGTGCCCAGCGTGTCGTTTCATTGACCGAGTAGAGCGGCAGATAATAGTTGATATGGTGATCATCGAGGATTGTATTATTGATGCTATCAAGGATATAGCGCTTTCCACGAAGTTCAACGCTCAGCAAACCGTGGGTTTCGTTGCGCAATACATCATTGGCAATCACGATCCGCATGGTGTCCGGGTCGAAGCCTAGTTCTTTTAGGCTGATGTATTTCATGACTGAAAAGTCACGTGACCCGCCGCCATTCGAAATAAATTCAAGCGGGGCAATCCACTCTGCATCGGACCCATTGCCCGGGTCACTCGCGTTGTGCTTCCAACCATTCAAAAAGCGGTTTATGCCGTGCATCTGGATGCGCTTGTCTTCCCGTTCCAGCTCCGCGATTTTCGTGCGCCACAGCGTCATCTGTTGCGATTTGCAATCTTCGATTTTTGCATCGCAAGCTTTTGCTGCCGCAGCAAGTTTCGGAAAGCTCTCCATAACTTTTTGCCAGCGCGGCAGTGCATCAAGATTATCTGAAGAAATTTCAACCATTCCAAAAAGGCCTTTTTCCGTAACTTCAGCCTGAACAGATACTCCATTTGAGAGACCAATGAGCAAAACACCCGCTGCCAGCAGGGCGAACAAAGATGTTTGGTTCATAACGTGGCGCATCAGCGTTCCCTCAACGCCGTATCCCGAGTCTTCAGGATCGGTTTCAGGATATAATCGAGGACTGTTTTATGCCCTGTCAGGATATCAACGGAAGCGACCATCCCCGGAATGATCGGGTAACTATTTTCGCCTCGCTTCAAGGAATTTTGATCGGTACGCACGATGATCTGGTAATAACTTTCGCCGGTTTTTTCATCGACGATGGTATCTGCGCTGATCCGCTCCAATTTTGCCGGCAACCCGCCATAAATAGAGTAGTCATAGGCTGTAATTTTGACAGTTGCCTCCTGGCCGGGTCGGAGGAACGCGATATCAGCGGGCCGGATATTGGCCTCCACCAAAAGCGTATCATCAATTGGAACGATTTCGATAATATCCTGCCCCGGTTTGACAACGCCGCCAATTGTCTGGATTTTCACATCTTTGACTTCACCGGTTACCGGTGATCGAACATCTGTCCGGGCCACGCGATCTTTGACGCCAAGAATGGCCTGGCGCGCCGCTTCATATTCTGCGCGGGTCTGACTAAGTTCTTGTGAGGCGGAACTCTTAAAACTTAGAATTTTCTCTTCAATACGCTGGTTCGCCTCTTTCAGCGCACCTTCCACCCGCGGAAGGGAGAGTTTGGAGGCGGCGATCTGGCCCTCCAGCTCGTTGATTTCGCGGCGCAGTTTGAGGGAGTCCACTTTTGGCACGATCCCTTTCTTGACCAAGGGGGCCGTAATTTCCATTTCTTCATTGGCAAGGCCAAGACTGGCGCGGAATTGACTCAGTTTCCCATTGATCTCAGCAATTTCTTGCTTCCGCTGTTGCGCTTGCTGGCGCAGGATCTGGATCTGGGATTGCAGAGCCGCCTGTCGGGCATTAAATAGATTCTGTTCGCGGATGGTGATGTCTTTTCGCTCTGCTATCAATTCAGCGGGGAAAGTTAGCGGCTCCCCTGACGCTTCCGCCTCAAGGCGGGCGATACGTCCCATTAGATTGAGGTAGTTTGATTCAATTTCACCGGCACGGGAGGCATATCCTGTAGCATCAATACGAAGGAGGATTTGTCCCTTCTCGACAATGTCGCCTTCACGGACCAGCAAGTCCTGAAGGATACCCCCTTCCAGGTTCTGGATTATCTGAACCTGACTGGAGGGTATGACTTTTCCGTCTCCGCGAGTCACTTCGTCCAGAACGGCATTTTTCGACCAGAAAAAAGCGACGACAAAAAAAGCAACAATTCCGAACAACAACAAAAAGGCGCGCGGATGCGGCCCTTGTATTTTTGCAGCAACGACATCGGAAGCAAAGTCAGTATCGTTCCATTTGAGCTTTGCTGACATCGCTACTCCTCCTTTCTCGGAAGAGGCTTGGTGACAGTCGCCGACACAGTTCTAGAGGCGGCATTGCCACTCTGTCCAAGCTTCAGGATTTCGTCACGTGGACCATCGGCCGCGATTTTACCATTTCCCAACACAATGATCCGGTCAACCAGTGAGAAAAGCGAGGTACGATGGGTTACCAGAAGGACAGTCTTTCCGTCGATATACGATTGCAACCGGTTGATCAGCTGGCGCTCGGAATTTAAATCCATAGCACTGGTCGGCTCATCAAGCATCAGGATGGGCGGATTGGGCAGAAAGGCGCGGGCAAGCCCGATTGTCTGTCGCTGTCCGCCGGACATCGTGGCACCCTTTTCCCCCACATGCAGATCATATCCATGTGGATGCTTGGAAATAAAATCATGAACACCGGACAGTTTCGCAGCATTCAGGATCATCTCATCATCCGCTTGCGGATGCCCCATGGTAATGTTCTGCCGCACGGATGCTTGAAAGAGTGTAATATCCTGCATGACACTGCCAATGCTGCGGCGGATATCGGACGGATCAATCTGCCTGATATCCGTGCCATCTATTAGTACAGCGCCTTCATCGGGTTCATAAAGATTGATCAGCAAACGTGAAATCGTCGTTTTTCCTGAGCCCACGGGTCCGATAATGCCAACTTTCTCGCCCGCGCTGATCTTGAAGGAGACATTATTGAGAGAGGGCAAGTCTGAGCCCGGATATTTGAAGGTGACATTCTTGAACTCGATGTCCCCCTGTATATTCGGCCGGCTGAGCTGACGTTTTTCTGCGCCGCGTTCCACCGGTAGGGACATGATGTTATTGAGACCCTTCAGGGCGACCATTGCCTGATTAAGGCGGGTGAGAAGACCTGCAATCTGACCCAATGGGGCCATTGTTCGGCCTGTCAGAATTGTACAGGCGATCAGAGCCCCAACTGTGATTGTTGAGTTGGGTTCGCCCATAAGTATGACCCCATAAACAACAACCCCGACCGTTACGAGCTGCATTGCGGTGGCAGAAAGATTAATGCCAAGGCCGGCAAAAAACCGGGCCGCCACACCGGTTTCGGCTGTCTTTCCGACAAAGCGTTCCCATTCCTTCTGCATATGCCCCTCAATCCCCATGCTTTTCACCGTATCGAGGGCTGAGATTGTTTCGATGATGACGCCATGTTTTTGTGCGGCTTCTTCGGATGTTTTTGCGACCGCGCGGCGCATCGGCCATTGCAGGAATAGCCCGATGATGAGAACGGCGGGAATAGCAACCGCCGGAATTATAAACAGCGACCCGCCGATCAGGTAGATAATAAACAGGAAGATTCCGAGAAAAGGCAGATCCACAAGCGCAGTCACAGTGACCGATGTAAAGAAATCCCGTAATGTTTCGAATTCACGCAAATGGTTGGCGAAGGCGCCTGCCGATGTTGGTCTCGCCTTGACTTGCAGATTGAGAACCTGTTCGAAAATCCGGCTGGACAGCAGGACGTCCGCCCGCTTGCCCGCATTGTCGACGAAATAGGCCCTGAGCGATTTCAGGAGCAAATCGAAACCGATGACGATAACAACACCAATCGCCAGGACCCAGAGTGTTTCCAGTGCGCGATTGGGAACAACGCGATCATAGACATTCATAATGAAGAGCGGGCTTGCGAGCGCAAAGCTGTTAATCAGGAACGCGGCAACGATGACCTGAAGATATGTCGGCCAGAATTGCCTCATTGTGCCCCAGAACCAGGAACCGGAGCGATTTTGTAGCTTCTCATCCTTGTCGACACGGTACTTGAAGCTTGGCCGTGTCAATATCGTGTATCCGGCGTAAAGCTCTTCGAGCTCTTTTAAGGGAAGGCTATCACTGCCTTC
>TARA_R110002124_G_scaffold38253_7_pt1 | contig 91305 bp, 89 predicted proteins | sample TARA_R110002124 | Tara Oceans TARA_R110002124 (sample SAMEA4397445) | marine metagenome | biome: Polar Biome; feature: [SRF] surface water layer (ENVO:00010504); material: water (ENVO:00002006), including particulate matter (ENVO:01000060) such as... | depth 5 m | reverse complement strand
GGGGGCGGCGGTGGGGCGGGCGGCAGTTTGGGCGAGCTGAAGATTCCTCCCATGGCGGGGGCTCCTTTCCTTCGTGCGGGTGAATGGGCGGTCAGATGCTGTCCGGATCGGCGGTGGCGACGGCGCCCTCCGCCGCCTGGATCAGCCGGGCGAGGTCGTCCGTTTCACCGCCATCCGGGCCGGACCCTTCGGCCCAGGAGAGCAGCTTCGCCCCGGCGTCGAGATGCGCCAGAGCCGCCTTGCAGGCGGCCTGATGGCCAGCGAAGCCCTTGGCGTCATCGGGGGCGGGCTGGGCGGCGAAGGCGGCATAGTCGGCCATCGCCTTGCGCATCAATTTCGGGAGCCGCCGTTTGACGGCGGTGCGGATTGTTTGCAACGGAGGGTTGGTCGCCATCGGGAACTGTGCCAACCGACTATTCTCCGAATAAATTAAGCCCCTTCGGGCCGATGCCGGCCGTCAGGATGTCGGAAAATCCGCCGAGCAGGGTTTCGCGCGGCTTGCTGAGCAGGCTGGAGCGTTGGGCGGCGGCGCTGGAATTGATGCCGTCGATGCGCAGCTTGTTCAGGCTGCCGGTATCGGCGATGGCCTCGTCGACCTGGCGGGCCAGGCCGGACAAAAGGCTTGAGGCCGATCCGCTGCTGGCGTTGATGCCGCCGCCGGCAAAGCGCGCGCGCTGCGCCGCCTGGGCCTGGCGCAATTGCTCGCGCCGCTTTTTGGTTTCGATCTCCTGTTGCTGGTTGATCTGCGCGACCTGCTGCCGGCGCTGGGTTTCGACCTGGGCCGCCTGCTGTTTCGCGGCGGCCTGTTTCTGCACCGCGGACAGGCCCGTGCTGATGGCGGTGGACAAGGCCAAGGTGGCGAACTCTGCCATGAAGTGGATCTCCTTGAGTTTTTGGGGAGGGGTCAGCCGTTGACGTTCACTTCCTCGGTGACGGACAGCAGGGTGAAGGGCAGGGGCGTGTCCTGTTCGATGCGCCACAGGGACTGTGTGCCGTCCCGTCGCCAGCCGAAGGCGCGCACCGTCCGGTCGCCGGAAAAGGCGACGGGCGGCGCGTCCAAAAGGTTGTTGCCGAATTCGCGGAACGGCACATCGATGAACCCGCGCCCGGTGTCCAGGCGCAAAGCCGATGCCTCCTTCAGGCGGTAGGTGGCGGCAACCATGCGCAGGCGTCCGCCCTGGTTGGACCCTTGCAGGCCATTGACCGCCGGTGGTAGCGGCTCGATGACATGGGTGTAGCCGAGCCCCACCGCCACTTCCGACGCCGCGACATTCAGGGTGATTTGCCCACCGGTGACCGTGGCGTCACTTTGGACAGAACCGTCGGCGACGACCTTCACCGTGCGGCTCTCCAGATGATCCAGACCGTCCCACTCGGCCTTGGGTGCTGCGTCCGAGATGTGCAGGCCGCAATCGACCTGCAAACCGTCGTCGAAGGCCTCAATGAAATAAGCGCCTGCTCGCTCCACCAGAAGATAGACCGTGTCGCCCACGGCGCAGACAGAGCGGAAGGCGCCCTGGGTATCGGACAGGGTCCAACCGGTGATCTCCTCCGCCCGGTAGAGGGTCAGCGTGCCGATGGTGCCATCGGCCATGACCAGGTGCAGGTTGCGGCGCCGCGCGTCGAAATCCTGGTCGACGGGATCGTGGATCAGATGTTCGGCGACGGTCGCCAGATCGCGGGACTGGTAGGCCTGCTCCACGTCCGTGAACAGGAATTCGCGCAGCTCGCGCCCCGTGCGCGGCACGAACAGAGTGGCGCCGTCGACGTTGCGCGGCGGGACGAAGCGGGCCACGGGCGAGCCGATGCGGGTCTGGCGGCGGATCTGCACGGAGGCCGGCGTCAACGGGTCGCCGGTCACCATCCATTCCGCGCCCGAGGTGAAGACCTGCAGGTGGCGACCTGAAAACACGGCACTGCAGGCGTTGACCTGATCGGACAGCAGAGCGAACTCGATGGCCTCGTCGTCCAGGCCCTCGCCCAGGTCAAAGTTGAACAGGTCCGCCGACTTGGACATCCAGATTTGGTTGGGCAGGTCGCGTGATCCGCCGATCACCGTGCGGTCCTGGTGGAAGGTCACGGTCGCCGGGTACCCCCGAACGGGCGAGAAGGATTGTTCCTCCCAGTCCTTGGTGGCGTTCGCGTTGGCCAGGGTCTCTTTCACCGCCGCCGTGGCCGAGGTCGCGGAGGCGACGGCGGTGATTTCGATTTCCTTGTTGGCAATGCGGAACCGTGTGCCGACATGGCCGGCGTCAAACACGGGGGCCGAGGCCGCGACCGTGATGGTGCCGCTGGTTCCTGTCGGGTCCAGGGTGATATCCGCCGCCGTGAATTTGTGATGCGGCTGGTGGATGCGATTGTTCGTTTCGGCAAAAACCCAATCCGCAATCTGCCAGTCCGCATGCGATGTACGGGTGATCTTCTTAGGTGCTGTGTCGGGATGGACGACCAACAAAGTATCGGCACTCTGCACCCAGGCCAGCTTGGTGATCTGTGCTTCGCTCCAGGGTGCTGCGATGGTCGCGGTCTTGATGCCGTCCGTATAGACGTCGATCTGAAGATGGGAAAAGCACAGCAGGTAAGTTTGCTCCGTATTGAATTCGAAAGCGATCAATCGCCCGGGCCCCGGGGCCATGTCGACGAAGCGGGTGCCGGCGCGGCGGGCGACGCCGCCGGTCGGCTGGATCACCATGTTGCGCAGTTTCGATGCACCATTGGCGTAGGACCGCAGGTCGCTGCGCCCGAGCAGGCGGGCCGAAACCTCACCGGCGGTGAAGTTGGATTTATGCGTTGTCAGGCGGGGCATCAGGCGCGCACCTCCACCAAAGAGAAGTCATCAATCCGCCCCGGTGTTTCCTGCTGGGCGTCGATGGTCTTGGCGCGCTGGAATTCCTGATCGGCCAGGCGGTGCAAGGCTTCGGCCCGTGACGTGCTTTCCGTCAGTGGGATGCAGAACTCGGCGGCCAGACGGGTGATCAGGGCCTGATCGAAAAATGGGGGAAAATCGATCTCGGCCGGGCGGAAGATGTAGGTCATGACCACGTCGTCCGTGTTGGCGTGCAGGCGCCGTTCAGCGATCCGGTATTCCAGGCCGTGTCCGCGGGTGTTGCCGCCGGCCGACAGGGCGCGCAGAAAATTGGCTGGCAGCTGGAACGCCTTGGCGTAATCGGCGACCGGCTCCGCGACCAGGACCGGCAGGCGCTGCTGCGCTGTCGCGAAGCTCCACGGGTGGCCGGACAGCATGGCGTCGCGTACGGAAGGGTACAGATTGGCCGCGATCTCGGCCTCCGCCGTGCCTTCATCGAACGAGGTGATGGTGGTGCCGCCCAGTTTCAATAAGGCACGGGAACAAAGGGCGATTTGACTTAACGCCATGGCAGAGACTCCGGTGATGGATCGGGGAAGGGGGCAGGCGCAAAGGGGCGCCCCGGAGGATGTCGGGGCGCCCCAAAGCGTGATGCGTGGGCGATGAGGACTAGTCGGTGTCCGTACCGCCGACGGCGGTCAGATCGTCGACGTCGACGATGCCGCCTGTGTTGGCGCTGACCAGGAACAGGCCGGCGCCCGGCGTGCCGTCGGTGTCGACATTGGCCATCAGGATGTCGCCGGTCCGCAGCATGTGGGATGCGTCGTTGAAGTAGCCGGCGCTGTCCACGACGGCGGCGGCGTCAGCCGTGGTATAGTGCCACAGGGTGAAGCCGTTGGCGTAGCTGAGAACGCTCAGGTCTTTTGAAACGAATGCCATGGTCGCCTCCTAGCTTTCCAGGCAGCGCAGGGACACCACGCCCGACGGATCGATCAAGCAGGCCCCCTGGCTCATCATGTTGTTGACGAAGTTGGATGCGCGGTCGCCGTGCCAAGTGATGTCGGTCTTCACATCCTTGCCCACGGCGTGACCCACGGCGCTTTTGTGGTACCAGTAGCAGAACCGCACGCCGGTGCTTTTGGTCAGGCCTGAATGGGGAATCCACAGGGTGCCGAGCCAGCGCTTGGCCTGGATGCCGCGCCATGGCAGATCATCGGAGCCGACGAAGTCCATGTCCGAGAACTCGGGAATCTTCAGAAGGTCCGTCCACTGCTTCCAGCCGATGACCGCGAAGCGGTCGCCGTCGTCGGGGACGTCGGCGTCGCCCAGCATCTCAAAGGCGGTCAGCACCTTGGTCTTGGTCAGGCCGTCAGACCCGTCGCCGGAATAGTTGGTGCTGGTGTCCAACTGTCCGACGATCAGTTCGTCCGTCTTGCGGCCCAGCGCGTTGGCGCCGGCCCGGGCGATGATCTGGCGTTCGTTGATGTTGGTCTTGATTTCGTCAAGCTCGTCCACCCAGTCGCCGGCGTAATAGTCCTGCAACTGGCATTCGACGGGCGTGTGGTCCAGGTTCATGACCGGGACCATGCCGTGGCGGGCCTTGGTTGAGGCCGTCCCCTTGCCCACCTTCTGGAAGGTGGTGGACGACCCCTGGATATCGTTCTTTGAACGCACCGTGTTGCGCAGCTTGGAGCCCACGCGCTGGTATTCCAGATGCACGTCCGTCTGGAAGTGCTTGATGAAGGATTGTGCAATATGTGTCGACATGTATGTCTTCCGGAAGTCCGGACTCCTTTGAGGCTGTCGATTGGTTGGGGACCGGATGCGCCCGGTTGTGACGGCTCCGCAGCGCGGGGCCGCCGCCGGCGGGTCAGGTCGGAGAGGTTCAGGACCGGGCCCGGGCGCGCATATCCGCGTGCTCCCTGGGTTGTCCGGGACGGGAATCTTTGTTGGGGTTCGACCTACGCCTAATAGGCGGTTTGGTCGGGGTGGCCGGTTATCTGAAACAGGGCTCTGAAATCGCTTTTTTCTACCGTCGCAAGAAGTTCGGGGATGATGATCCGCGCTTGGGCGACGGCTTCCTTGACCGGCATGCCGTTGGTGATCCGGGTGTCGTACAGCGTTCGGAGAAGAATGCGCACGTCATTGGTCAAGGTATCGACCGTCTCTCCCGCCACCTTTGTCAAGGACATCTGCGGTTCGCTCATGAACCCCGGTAGACCCAGGGCAGCAAGCAGCCCGGCGAACATGCAATGCGGCGCGACAAGCGGATTGGCGTCTATGCGGACTGAAACAGTGACCGGAATGATCGCTTGATCGAGCTCGCTGACGTCGATGCCGCAGGCGGTATTGCGGACCGCGCGGTCCGCGATGTCCTGACTGAAACCTGATTCAGTCAGCCACTTTGTGATCCTGTCGGGATGCACATACCAGATATCGATCTGAGACTTCTTTCTTTCCTGCCTGACCAACAGACGCATCGGGACGCCCATGTACTGCGACATAACCGGCAGGAAATTGAACATGATGTCGTACATGCGTCCTTGTGTCGTCAGGTGGGTTTTTTCGGGTTTGATATCAGTGTAGAACGCGATCCCCAGGTCGACTGCCCATTTCCTGACGACCTGCCGTTCTTCCTGGCGCAGGGACCTCGGCCATGCCGAAGAGATGGAAACGGCGGCTTCGAATTTCTGCACAAGCCGCGCAGTCTCGCCGTCGTCGGCAGCCTGGAGGGGCGTGACCGGATAGAGCGCTAGAACGAAGGCCAAGACGGATAGCGAGAGTTTGAATTGTGATGCATGCATGGCGAGTAAATTGTATCTTTAATGCACTCAGTGTTCAATAAAACCGGCGCTTCTTCCCACCCGCGCCGCCACTCAAGGCATCTCTGAACTTGCGTTGCCACACGCTGGGCGCGTCGTTGTCAGAAAGGATACGCGCTACGTCTCTATCCCGAAGGCCCTTCCCGCTGGCCACGCCCTGCGCCCATAGGTTCAACTGCGCTCTTTGTCGGGTGTCGAGATAAGGCGCGTTCTTTTCTGAAATGCTCCGCTGGAATTCCTTCAGTGTTTCCGGCGTCGTGGCGGATGCTTGGGTCATGTGATAGGCGGTCCGCTGATCGATCTGAACGCCGCCGATATGAAGGATGAGGCCTTCTTTGAGTTTCCTATTCTCCTCTTTCGCAGGGGCGGGAATCTTGAGTTCTCCCGACGCAATTTTCCCTAGAACTTGCCCCGCCTTGTAAGGGTCGACCAGGCGGGAATTGATGGGCGGGCGCCGGATCTGGTTTCTTGTGACCGCGACACCGTTCTTCGCCAGGGCGTCGATCATTCCGTCCGTCTCCGCGTTGATGCCTCTTGCGCCAGGGTCGGTGAGGATCAAGGTGGCGTCGCGGCGGCGGCCGTAGGCCCGGTTAATGTCGCCTTGGCTGGCCGGATTGCGGCCCGGAACGACTTCGGGCGGAAGATCGCCTTCGACGCCGCCTCTGGCGATGCTCTTCGGGTTGACAAGGGGCTTGAAGCTGCTGCCCCTTCCGGACACTTCTTCGGCGTCTTTCCCGGCCGCGCCTGTGCCGGGATGTGGGATGTCGTGTTCCGGAAAAGCCCCGCCCAGGAAATCCGGCAAGCCCTTAAATGCGTTCGTGAGACCTTCCCGCAATCCCTTGGCCTGTGTTGGGGCTAGAAGGTCGAGCTGCGAGAGCAGATACCGAACCTCCGCTTTGGCCGTATCGCCGCCGGCATGCAAGGCACCAGCGACGTCTCTGACGACGCTTCCTGGCTGGGCCGTCTTGGACATACCGCGGGCAAGGCGGTCCAATTCGGGAACCGCGTCCGCAGCAAGGGGGGGAAAGGAGAACGCTGTTTTCTGCTCCGTCGAATCATTGGCCGGAGAAATGGCGCCGTCGGGCCTGTTCAAATGGTCGTTGCGGAGAGACGTCATGACGGCGGGGGCGGTTTTCCCGGCGGGACCGGCGATGTTTTTCAAAATGCGCGATTCGGAAGTACGGGCTGCCGTCGAGGCGTGCATCGCATTGTCGGGAGCTGCCATAGATGAATCACGTGAAAAGCGGTGCCCGGGAATGTCCTTCGGACCTCCAATAATGCCACCCATGGCGTGTCTCCTGTGTTCGGTTTAAGCGAGTATGTCCCGCCCTAGAGTCAAGCTGCGCCGTTGAACCATCACAAGCCCTTGGCGCGGTTTAGAAAAATCTTCTATTGTTGGAGCTGGGAAGCGATAAGAAACTGATTGTGCTCAAGAGGAAGGCCACTTGAACCAAGTCCAACGACAGGGGTTGTCATAAGTGCGTTCAGAAGTGGTGTTCCGAGATGGAACGCGGTCCTGGCTGATCTTTGGACAGGACGGCGGCAAGCCGCCCGATCTGGTTGATTCCAACCAGGTGGTTGTGCGCGCGGGCAATGAAGCCGTGCTGATCGACCCTGGCGGTGTCGAGATTTTTCCAACCGTGTTCGATGCTGTTGAACGCGAGGTGTCACTTGCCGACATCAAACATGTCATCCTGACCCATGAGGACCCGGACGCGGGATCATCGCTGCCGCTGTGGCGCGAAGTCTGCGTCGACGAACTGAAGGTCCATGTGCCATGGTTGTGGCTGGGCTATGTCACCCATTACGATCGCGAGGCCGATTTCGTCGCCGTGCCCGACGAAGGTATGGAAATCCGTTTTGGCGAAGGCGGTCGGCTGCAACTGATCCCGGCCCACTACCTGCATTCGCCGGGCAATTTCTCAGTCTTCGATCCGGTCGCCAAGGTGTTGTTCTCCGGCGACATCGGCGGCGCCCTGGTGCCGCCCGACGACCGCGACGGGTTCACAGTGCGCGACTTTGATCGCCATGTTCAGTACCTGACCGGGTTCCATCAGCGTTGGATGGGATCGCCCGCTGCGCGTGACGACTGGATCCGCCGCGTGCGCGACCTGGGCCCCGAAATCATCGTGCCGCAGCGCGGCCTGGTGTTCACAGGGACCAACGTGGACCGTTTCCTCAACTGGTTCGAGACCTTAGAAATCGGCCTGGCCGTCAAGGGCGGCACGCCGCAGCGTGTCTCCGTACCACCGGCATCAGAGCCAGCGGACCAGCCTGTTGAAAGCGGTACGACGTCTGCTCCAGAACCCAAGCCCGAGGCCAAACCAGTATCGAAGCCCATTGAATCTCCGATCATGGGCGCTGGAAAACCGCTGGCCCGCGCGTTGAAGGAAAGCGGGCGGCAATTCCGCCTGATCACCCGCAGCGACTTCGACGGCCTTGTCTGCGCCGTTCTGTTCGAGGAAATGGAGTTGATCGACGATATCCTGTTCGTCCATCCGCGCCAGATGCAGTACGGCGAGGTCGATCTCACCGACAACGACATCTCGACCAACGTGCCGTTCGACGAACGTGTCTATCTCGCCTTCGATCACCACCTGAGCGAGATGGAGCGCGTTGGTGGCAAGAAGGACAACCATGTCATCGACCCGACGGCGCCGTCGGCGGCGCGCGTGGTCTACAACTACTTCGGCGGGGAAGAGGGCTTCCCCTACGTGTCGGGCGAACTGATGGAGGCCGTCGATCAGGCGGATTCGGCGCAGTACGAAATGGACGATGTGCTCAACCCCCAGGGCTGGGCGCTGCTCAATTTCATCATGGACCCGCGCACGGGGCTCGGACGCTTCCGGGGGTTCCGCATTCCCAACTACGAACTGATGATGGGCCTGATCGAGGACTGCCGGAATTTCACCATCGAGGAAATCCTGGAGCTTCCCGACGTCAAGGAACGCACCGACCTGTACAACGAACATCGGCCCAAGTTCGAGGAACAGCTGCGGCGCTGCACCACCATGCACGACAAGCTCGCCGTCATCGACATGCGCAAGGAAACGGATATCTATTGCGGCAATCGGTTCCTGATCTATGCCCTGTTCCCGGAATGCAATATCTCCATGCATGTGGTTATGGGCAAGCAGGACAGGAACACCGTGTTCGCCGTCGGCAAGTCGATCTTCGACCGCTCCTCGCCGGTCAACGTGGGCGAGTTGATGCTGCGTTTCGGCGGCGGCGGCCACCGCGCCGCCGGCACCTGTCAGGCGGACAATCCGATCGCCGAGGAAACCATGGCCGAACTGATCCACCGGATCTCGACGGCCACGTAACGTTTCTTCCCTCCTAGGGCGCCAGCCGCCCGGTCATCAGATACCAGGCCATGGCGGCGGCTCCACCCGTCAATGCCAGGAGGGCCGCGAACAATCCCCGGATCAGGCCCGAACGCAGGGCGGCGAAGCCCTCCAGCACCTGCACCTGGTTTTCCGTGATGCGGTCCTGGGTCTGGTCGACCCGGTCGTGCAGGCGGGAGCGGGCGTCGCGGGTCTGGGCCATGAAGGCGCGCAGTTCCTGCCCCATGCGCTCGAACGACTGGGCCGCCTCGCGCGACCGTTCCACGCATTGCCGCTCGTGGGCGATGATGGCCTGGCGGGCGAGGCTCGCCTCGCGCAGGGCCTCGTTGGCGGTGTGCAGGGCGCGGTTGTCCGAGGTGTCGGCATTGGAGGGCATGCGGGTCAGTCCCTAACAATTCACGCCGCCCCGGCGTCAGGGGGCGAATATGAATAGGTTATGAATGTAGTGCGCCAGAATCGGCAGCATGATCGATCGCGTCAGGCAATAGGCGTATCCGTACAACACCCCAAACATCACGATGGCGCCGGTCCCCACGATTCCTTGGGACCAATGGCCGGCGGCGAACAGCAGAGCGGCGATCAGGATGCCGGCGCCGACGTTCGGCACGTAACGGCAGATGACGGCGATCAGCACGGCGCGGAAAAACATTTCCTCCGCGACGGCGTTCAGCAGCAAGCCGAGCACCAGATCGGCGTACATAACGATGTCGTCATTGTATTTCGGAATCTCCGCGATCGCCGGAAGGTCCAGCCGAAAGCTGAGATAGAGCACGGTGCCATGCAGCAGCATGCCGGAGAGAAGCAAGAAAGCCAAAAAAAACAGGACGTGGATATTCAGCCATCCGGCGCCGTGCCACGGCAGATCCGGGGCGGCGAAAGAACGCCGGACAAGGGCGCGCAAGGGGGCGGTCGACAAGCAGCCGACAATCAGCAGGGCTTTCTTGGCATAGTCCGTCAGAACGTACTCGTTGATCCCGGCTATCAGGTTTCCAAGCAGAAAGTCGTCCACGATGCAAAAAGGCAGCAACGCGAGGACAATACAGGTTTCGCGGTTGGTCAGAGGCCGCGGCCCGGCGATCTCATCGGTCTTCATTGGCGCTCAAAATACGATATCAGACGCTTTGAATTTCCATGACGACGATAGACTTTGTTTCGCAAACTGTCGTTCGCGAAATTACCTGCCGGACAGATCCATCAGCCTCTCGGGCTATCGAAAGGTCTTAAGTTTTTGAAGGGATTCTTGGGTTTCCCGAAAATTCCTCGTTGGATTTTGTACAACGCCTTTTCAAGATCGCTGTCTTGTTTTATGCCCTCGTCGGGCGGCTCGCCCGAAAACCAGGGGAAGGGTTCCGATTTGGCGTCCGGTGCACGCAGGTTGCCCGATGTCACGGCGCGCTGACTGAGAACTTCCGTCGGCCCCCAGGGTTTGACAATGCCGTCGACCCGGAGCCCGTCACCGGCCAGTTGGTTCAGCTTTATCTGGCCTTTTTCGATGGCGCTGAGAAAGTCTTCATCGGCGTCCTGTGTGGCCGCCGGCATCAGCTTGTTTTCGGCAAGGAAGGTGGAGACTGTGTGCACGTCATCCGCCCTGTTCTCCTGACCGCGCCCGACGGATGCGGTCAGGAAGCTGCGCCCATAACCCCCCATTCCGTCCGCGCCGCCGACGCCCGGCAAACCGGGTTCGGGAGCATCTCCGGACCGGTCTGGGGTCGTGGCCTGTGCGGGCGGCAAGGTGTGATCCTGTTCCGTGGTTCCCAAGGGAGTATTCCTTTTCCAGTCGGTTTTGGTGATCGTCACAAAACGAAATCGGTTTTTGCCGTGAAGGTGCCGCCGCCCCGCCAGTTGGGTTTGCGGCGGGTCAGGCCGTCGGCCGGCGGGGCGCCACGGCCCAGGCGCACGGGCTCCGCCAGCAGGCAGCCGGCGACCGCGTCCAGGCCGTCGTCCCGGCAGGTCGTGCCGGGCATCCATTCGCGCATTTCACGAACGAAGGGTGTGCGCCAGACGCTGTCGTGGGCATGCAGGCGCCCGGCCGCCAGGACGGCGTCGAAGGCATCCAGGATGCGCAGGTCCTTGGCGCGGTGGCTGGTCGCTTCGATCACCGCCGCCTCGACCCCCGCCGTGCCCAAGGCGCGGCGCAGCAGGCCCGGCAGGAACCGCCCGATGCCGTTGGTCTCCAGCGTCACCGAGGGCAGATGATTGTCGCGTAGGAAGGCGGCGACCTGGCGGCATTGCTGCGAGGCCTCATCGCGGTCGTCATTGTCCGATCTCGCCGCCGCGCGCGCCGCCTCCGCCGGGTCATGTTCCAGGTAACGGACGGCATGCAGGTAATGGGTGCCGTCCTGATCCGTGAACAGGGCGGCGATCACGCTGGCGTCGCCGGCGCCGGGCGCGCCGTACGCCGGATCCCACCAGCAAGACGCCGACATGAGACGCTTGCCGCCGAGGGTCAGGACGCCGACGCCGTTGCGTTCCGCATAGTCCAGCAGATGATTGTAGGCGACCAAGCGATCTGGATCCAGGCGGCTGTCCAGGATGTTGACGGGTTCCAGCAGCATCTGGCTGCGGAACTTGTTGGGGCCGCTGCGCTCGCGGATCGCGTCGATGCGCGGGGTGGGAAATCGTTCCGGCCATCGCGACCTTCCGCCGGGCCCCAGCAACGGGACCTCGAGCCTCTGGAACCCGGCGAGGAACGGCTTGCCGTCCGCCGCGCCGGCCCGCGCCTCGGCCGCGTAGATGGTGTCATAGGCGTGGGGCGTGCCGACATAAAGCTGCAGGCCGCCCGGCACCAAAACGTATTCGATTTCCGCCAGGCGCGCCCGCAGGTCGGCGCGCTTGGGCGCGGTGTCGCAGGTGTTGGGCACCTCGACATCGTCACAGATCACCACGTCGGCGCGCGAGCCGGTCAAGTTGGCGCCGATGCCTCGGGCGAGCATGGAAGGATCGCGCAGTTCCGCCCGGCGGTTGACCGTGAACTGTTCCGACGCCCATTGGTCGGCCCGCGGCGGCCTCAGGTGCCGTGTCAACGGATGGCGTTCGATGATGCGCTTGACGTTGCGCACCATCTTGCGCGCCAGCGCCAGATCCGCGGCCAGCACCATGATGCGCAGGTCCGGATCGCGCCACAGCATCCAGGCGCAGAACAGGCCGACCAAGGTCGACTTGCCCGAATTGCGGAACGCCATCAGCAGCAGTTCGTGCTGGCCCGCCTGACGTTCACCCTCCAGCCACTGGGCCATGCGGATGTGGAGGTCCGGCGTGTTCAGCCCCTGCAGATTGTTCCACAGAACGACGAAGACGGCGAAGTTGACCGGCGGCATGGGTCCTCACGGCTGTGATGATGTCGGTTACGGGCGGGCCCTGGGTCGGTCGGCGGTCGGCCCGGGACCTTCCGCGAACATGAAGTTCACGGGCAGGGAGACCCGGGTCGCGACCGGCCCGAAGTTGGGTGTCGAACAATGGCGCAGATGCCCGGGCATGAAGATCAGCCGTCCCGGCGGCGTTTCCAGCCGATGGCATCGTGCGGGATCGGTCTCGTCCTGAATGACCAGATCGCCGCCGTCGCCCCGCACCGAATAGACGGCAACCACGGGGGTTTCTCCATGGGCGTGCCAAGGGACGCCTTCGTTGGGTTTGTAATGATTGCACCAGGATCTGTGGCGGAAGGGCTGGCCGATAAGCGCCGGATGCCAGCGTTTCAGATAGACGGCGAGTGCCGCGTAGAGCCGCTCCACCAAGCCGGCCAGTCCGGGCGGCAGGGGCCTGCGGTCGAACAGACATTCCGTCGCCCGCCGGTTCAAGATGTTGTCGCCTTGGATGCTGTCTGCCGTTGCGTTGACGGTGCGCATTTCCGCCAGGATGAGGTCGTTCATGGCGGCGATACGGCCGCCGGCGAAATCGAAGACCATGACTTCCGGGATCGGCTGCGTGCGGCGGACGAGATCACGCATTGACCGCCTCCGCCTGATCCGCGTGCGCCAGGCGGATGACCTCCGCAGACACTGTGCCGGGCCGGCGGATGAAGGCGCCGTCCAGGGCGTCAATCCGGGTCAGCGTCCTGCCGGTCAGATAATAGAGGGCCGCCGCCAGCATGGCCGTGTTGTAGGTGAAGCTGACGTCGCAGGCGGCCTGCCAGTACTTTCCTTCCAGGAACATGCAGGACCCCTTGCACAGTTGCACCACGGGGCAGCTGCGGCATTCGTCGCGGGTCTGGTGATGGTGCGCCGTGTCCAGGCGCACGGCGTCCAGGTCGCGGACATTGCCCAGGTTGTGGTGGGGGTCGTCGGCGGACACGTTGTGGCAGGTCGTCACCTCGCCCATCAGGTTGACGGCGATGGTGTCCTCGCGGTCCATGCCGCATTTCTGGCCCAGGGCGGCGAGCGGCCGCTTCTTGCTGAGCGACTCAAGGAAATCCTCGATCTTGCCGCGCACGGAATTGCAGCCGGGCACGGTCAGGCCGTTGGCGGCCTCGGCGAAAAGGGTATGCAGGGCCGCTCGATGGTCCGCTTCGTCCTGCGGCGTGCAGGCCAGGGCGTCGTCGTCGTAGGGCAGCAGGATTTCTTCCGTGTTGGAGGAGATCGATCCCGGCGGCACGGCCAGCTTGTCTTCGATATGGCGGCGCACGGCGGCGAGGGAATAGTTCCACCGCGTCAGCACCGTACCGAAACCCAGGCCGAAGGTTGGCCCATCGTCGGAAGGGTCACCCGCGTCGCCCAGTTGGCCCGCCGCCGTCATCAACCGGCGGATCAGCCGGCATTTTTCCGGATCGTCCAGAATGTCTTCCGGGTTGCGGTACTTCTGGGCCGGGCCGTCATGGCTGATCTGCACCCCGACCCGCCGGGCGATCAGCCAGTCGATCTTTTCGTCGTCCAACAGCGAGCCGTTGGTGATGACGTTGAACCGGGCCCGGGGATAGCGCCGCCGCAGCTCGTCGCCGAGAATTTTCAGCTTGGCCCAATAGACGAAGGGCTCGCCGCCCCAGAACTCGATCCTCAGGTCGCTGTCCCCGTCCTTGGCGGCGCCGTCGGTCGCGAACCAGGTATCGAGATTGCGCAGGAACAGTTTCGCGTCCTCCACCGCACCACCCAAGAAAGTGTTCCAGCTCGCCTGATTGCAATAGGCGCAGGCGTAATTGCACTTGAAGCCCATCTGGATTTTCAGGGTGCGGATGCCCGCCTTGCGGCCGGGGTTGTCCGGCGACACGCGCCGCGGCACGGGCCAGGACACGGGCCCCTCGGCGGTGAAGGCGGGATGGACGATCTGCTCGCCGTGGCCGCCTTCGAGAATCAGTGCGGAGTCCTTGGGATCGTAGAGAAGGTGGAGCGTGTCCTCCCCTTCCAGGGTCAGTCTGTAGGTCATCAGCCGAACTCCCAGTCCATGGGTTGAGGCGGCGGAACGGAAAAACGGCCGAATGCAGGGTTCGGCGTGCCGTCCGAGAGAATCTCCCTCACGTCCCGGTAATCCACGGCGGTTTCCGGACGGGTCGCGTCGAAGGAGCCGACGAACCCCAGAGGCCCCAGGCGGGCCTCTATGATTACGCCGTCACTGATGAACCCGTTCGTCGGTTCGCCGTCGGAGATGACCTTGAGTGCGGGAACCAGGCCGATGCCCGTGGTGTCGAGAATGTGCTGTAGAAACCCGAAGACATAAACGTGCTGCTTGTGATGCCAATGCGGGTACTGGGCTGCTTGGCGCAGGCCGGTCGTGGCCAGAACGGCCATGTCGTCCAACTCCATGATCCGATAGGGCTCCGGAGCCGGCGTTCCGTCGAACAAGGTGCTGACATAGTGGACAGCACCGTCCCGCATGGCCTCGGGGTTCCATGGAATGACGACGTCCCCGACCAGCGCCAACAGCGCGCCGGCAAGGCGCGGCGACAGGTCTTCGCCAAGGGCGTTGCTTCCGGCGCCCCCCTCGCCAGGCCGATTAACGCCGTCGCGTTGGCGGTACCAGGTGCGCAGGCGCAGATGATCCGCTTCCACCGTGCAGTCATGAACCAGGTTCTCGACGGTTGATCCGGCAACGGTCCAGGTGCGTCGTGCTCGCTTCAGCATGGGCCCGGCTCGCTCTGCAGATCACGGTCTTCCTGCGTCGGCGCTGCGGGGTGAACCCGCCGGACGTAGCGCGCGGCGGCGGCCGCGACCCATATGGTCAGGGCGACGACGACGCCCGTATAGGCCCAGGCCCAGACCTGGAGCCCGGCGCCGTCGGCGACGGCGAACAGCACGATCCAATAGTCGTTGCGGCAGACGTCGAGGCCCCACTTCACCCGGCGCATGACGGGCCGCTGGCGCGGGGTCAGAAATTTTTGCGGATTCCAGGGAACGACATCCAGGCGCTGGCGCTTTGCCAGGCCCCAGCCGACGCCCATGAGCATGAGGCGCAGCAGGACCGCCGCCCCGGCGCCGGCCCAGACCAGGACCAGATCATTCTGACGCAGGCCGATGACGACCATGACCAGGACCATGGTCACGTAGCCGACGGCGATGTCGTAGAGCCCGCCCAGGTTGGTGGCGCGGCTGGTGGCGCGGGCGACATGGCCGTCGATCCAGTCGACCCAGCGGGAGGCGAAGATCAGGCCCGCGCCGGCCACGGCGGAGCCCCGATCCGTCCCGTGCCAGATGATCGCCAAGCCGGCGAGCGCCAGGATCAGGCTTCCCGCCGTGATCCAGTTGGGGTGCAGCCAGGTCAGCCGGGGGGCGATGGCCAGGGCCGTGTCACGGTCCCAGTTGAGCAGCCGGTCGCGGGTCATGGCGGGGGGCATGCCAGAAGTCATGGCGCATCTCCTCTCGCAGGTAGCTTTGGAAGGGGAAGGTGTAGTCCGGCCCGGCGACGGCCCACAGGCCGCCATGAACCTCGTAGCTGCCGGATCCGTTGTGGCAGATCGGCTCGTACAGCATCAGGGTGCCGTCATGGTGGACCGGCTCGATGAGCTCGACGGCGAGGAAGCTGTCGAGGCCGCCCCAGGCGAGGCGGTCACCGACCAGTATCTGTTTCGGCCGCTCACTCTCGGGCGCATAGATGCCGTCCGCCGGCGGTTCCGCCACGCCGTGAATATCGGCGAAGCGGGCGAGGGAGCCGGGCTCCTTCATGGCCGCGTACCAGCCGGCCGGGTCGGCGGCGACCCAGCCGCGGGCGAGGGACCAGATGCGGTGCGCCCCCGCCACGAAATAACGGCCGTTGATCAGAAAGGCGCTGTGCGGACCGATGCGGCCGACGAACATGCGGTCGACGCGGTTGACGATGCCGAACGCGCCCTTCACCAGATCGCCCGGCTGCAGCAGCGCGATGTCGCGTTGGCTGCCGTCGGCCATGGTCACCGGGGTGCCGGCTGGAAAGCACGCACAGTCGCAGTCGCAGGCGCAGGCGCAGGCACAGGCGCAATTGCAGTTGCAGTTGGAATAGCAGTTGTAATTGTCATCGCCGGCGCCGCCCGTGCCCTGACCGAAGCCGGTGACGCTGCGCTGGCGCACGATCATCAGTTCGCTGTCGGACGCCACGGCATAGGCCGTGCGCTGCGGCGTGGTCCAGTTGACCAGAGGCACATTGCTCGTCGCTTGCCCACCCGCGAAGTCGAATCCGGGATTGGTCGGGTTCTGAGCCATGATCGTGCCGCCGTTGCGGTTGGTGGGCGTGCCGCCGATCCCGGGCCAGGTGTACCAGGCGCCGTCGGGCGGCATCCAATAGGGATCGCCGGCGCAGTTGCCGTTCTTCAGAAGTCCCGTGCAGTTTTCCACCCGGATGTCCACATGCCGTTCGCGCTTGAAGCCGTCGACCGGCCGCCGCGACGGCCCGACGCCGTGCAGGCGGCCGTGGGTCTTCACGCCGGGGTCGTCCATATGCGCCGTCTGGCGGTGCAAGCCCATGGTCAATCCGCCGTCGTCCGCCTGCGGTTTTTCTGGACCTGGGCCAAGATTGCGCGGATCGTCACCGCTCCGTGCACTCATCAGTAATTGACCCCGTCCACCACGACGTGGACTGTCTTGTCGACGGTCAGGGTGGTGGTCATGGCGACGGCCAGTGTTTCGCCCGCGCCGAGGGTGAGGAAACGGCCCGGGTCGGCGGGGATCGACGGAATGACCGTGGGGTCCAGAAGGTCGACCGCCGGCGCCCCGTTCACGCGGCCCGAATTCGTCGGCAACTGGAAGGTCGCAAGGATGCAGGACGTGGTGCCGTCGTTCTTCATCAGGGAGAGCGACGGCGTGGCGTCGTCCGTGGAGGCGGAAACCAGATGCACGCGCGCCCCGTTGGCGCCGGCGGTGAAGACGGTCTGGGCCGTGGTGCCGTCACCGTTGGTGATGATGGTGCATTGGGAATTTCGCGCACCGAGGTAATCGGGGGTGGTTGCCATGTCTGGTCTCCTCAAAGGCCGAAGCTGAGCGCCGTCAGATGGGCGCCGTGGGTCAAGGTCGGGTCGTAGTGGAGGTCGCCCGCCGGATTGACGGCGAGCACCGCCCCCGCGTTGCTGCCCGTCGGCGGCGTCACGCTCAGGTCTTCCTGGGCCGACAAGGTGGCGCGCGCCGACGGCGCATCCGCGTCGTCGAGCAACGTGGTGATGAAGGTCGTGGCCGGCAGGCCGCCGATCGATCCGGCGCCGGCCACCGGGTTTCCTTCCGCATCGAAGGCGAGGAAGGTGCCGCCGCGGGCCGCGCGGTCCGGCAGGGTCAGCACCGCGTCCGGATCGGTCGGCGACAGCTGCAGGGAGCGCCGTGTGTCGTCGGCGACCTGCTGCAGGGCGGCGGTCAAGAAATCCAGCTCGTCGTTGATGACGCGGGCCCGGAAGGCGCCCGATTCCTGAAAGTCGGACTGCCGCGCGATGGTCAGCCGGCGGCGCAGGGTGACGGCGATGCCGGTGGCGGGGGCGGCATCAAACGTGACCTCGCCGCCCAGGTCCTGCCCGGCGCCAGACACAGCATAACCGGTTTCCTGCAGGGCGTCGTCGAGATAGACCTCCAGGTCGGTGGTCTTGAAGATGGGGAAGGGATAGGTGAACAGGGTCTGCGTGCCGTCGGCGACGTAGCGCTTGCGCGGCGTGATGTCGCCGATCTGAATATGATCTGCCATGGGTTTCTCCGGAATGTCAGCAGGGGACGGGTGTCGCGGTCGGGACAGGCCGGATTACGGTTGGTCCTTCCAAACGCGGATGCCCTTTTCCACGGACCGGCCGACGACATAGCCGCCGACGCCGATCTTCAGCAGTTCCCACATGTCCGGCGGCAGGGGCAGCATGGGCACGCCGAACCAGGGGTGGATGATGTAGTTGTTGGCGACGATGACGCCGAACAGACACATCAACAGGGGCCGCCAGTTGCGCTGCAGCCAACTGTCGCCCTGGGCCTCGGCGACGATGACCTGGGCGGCGGCCTCGATCTCCTTCATCTGGCCGGTCAGCACCATTTCCTGCAGCCGCGCCTTGATGCGGGCGGCCTCGTCCTTGTCCTCGACGGCCTGGTCGATGACGTTGAACAGCCCGCCGATCACGGGCGCAATCAATGCGCTCAGCATGGCGCCTACTCGATATCGGCATAGAACAGGTGGCCGCCGATCTCGGCCGAAGGTGCCTTGCCCCGGGCCCAGGGCGGATTGGCCGACCTGGCGTGGTAATGGGTGGCGCCGTCGGTGGGATCGGCCAGGGTGCCGGCCAGGGCGCGCCTGGCGATGCGTTGGCAGGTCTGGAACACGCGGTTGTCCGGGGCCACGGTTTCGATTTTGGCGCGGTTGGGGTCGCCCGCGTTCCAGCAGGAAAACTGCCACGGTCGCCGGCAGACCTCTTCCACCGTGCCGCCCCACCAATAGGTTCCGCCGGCGGCGCGGGCGCGGCGCACCCGGTTCATGACCACGGCGGCGACGGCTTCCTTGCCGCGCACGGACTCGCCCCGTGCCTCGCCGTAAAGAGTGCGGGCCAGGACATCGGCGGCGTGCTGGGCCGCCTGCGCGTGATCCGGGGATCGGCTCATCTCAGGTTCCTTCGTCATCGATGGGGGGAAGTTTATCGGCCGGTGCGCGGCGGGCGCGCAGGCGGCTTTCGAGAAAAGCCAAACCGGTTTCGAACTCATGGCGGGCGTCCTCAAGCGCGACGGCCTGGCGCCGCGCCCGGTGTTCAACCAGCCATACCAAGGCGAGGGTCGCGGCCGCATCGGCGGCGAGGCACAGCACCCAGCCGCCGGCCGTCAGCTCGAACATCGGTCAGGCCAATGCCTGCGCGATCATCGCCGCGCACAGCAAAGTGCCCGCCGCCGCCAGGATGGCGGCCGGGTCATATTTCATGGGTTGCTCTCCGAGGGGGTGGGATTGAACCGTTCGGGGGCGCAGACGCAGCTCGCCCGTTCGTTGGCTTGGTTATGACAGATCAGAGATCGTGTGTAAAGAATATTTTCCTATATAATGCCAAAAGGATGCCCGCCGTCGCTCCCCGCCGCCGATTGCAGCAGGGACCGGCGGCCCGGTTTGGGCGGCTCGAACAGGAAGAAGCCCAGGTTGCGGCCCATGGACTCGGTCAGGCGCCGCGGGCCGGCGGCCTTGAGGACGCGCCGCAGCGCGGCTTCGGTCTTGGGCCCGATGATGCCGTCCTCACGCAGGGCCGTGAAGCCGCGCGGGCCGAGCAGAACCCTACCCAGGTCGTTGACCGTCATCTGCAGGCTTTCCCCTTCCTCGGTCGGAATGTGCGGGCCGACGGCCGTGGGGTCGCGAAACAACTCGGCGAATGAAGCAGACGTAACGTCACGAAGGCCCGATGCAGACGTTCCGTCGGCCAGGCCGCGTAACGCAGCTTCGAAACTGCCGAGGGCGAGGGCTTCCTCGATCTTCGGGGACCCCAGACGTGCCGCCGCCGTGCGCAGGGCGGCGCGGGTCTTGGGGCCCGGGTCACCGTCATCGACAAGATCCTGGAACATCGGGCCGTTGGTTGGGGCGAGGGCCATTGCGTCGTCGCCGCGGGCTTCCGTGACGGCGTGGTTGAGGATGGTCAGACCCCGTTGCAGAAAACGGACGGCATCGCGCGATCCCTGAATTTCCGCAATGTCGGCGACACGCTCCGCCAGGCGCCCGACGGCGCGGGACAGGTCGATGCCGTCGACCGTGCGGGCCGGAACAGGGGCCGCGTTGACGGCGCGGCGCGCCGCCGGCGCCATCAGGCGGCCGGTTTCATCGGCCTCCGCCGGGTCCGTGCCATAGGCATCGTCGTAGAACGCGCGCTCGAACCGGTCCAGGGTTTCCTTCTCCGCCCCGGCGGGGAGGGCGAGGCGGCGGTCCGCGACCTGGCGGACCTCGGCCTCGGTCAGATCGCGGGGTGACTTGGCCAGGATATCTTCCAGCCCGCCGTCGGAACGGGTCAACTGGTCGATCAATGCCTGGCGGTCAAAGGCGGTGCGCGCACCGCCACCCCGGCGGGCGCGGCGCGCGGTCGGTTTCGCTGTCATGGGAATGTCTCCGGAAGGCGGGCGCGCCCAGGGGCGCCCCGCGGGTCAAAGCGGGGCCGGGCGGGCCGGATCGTATGAAGAAAAATCGTCGGGGCGGATCGGCGCCGAAGCGCGGACACAGCTCGCCCTGTCGATGGATGGACCCTACGCGAGGGACGCTTGCTAGTCAAGGAAAATATTCCGTATATGGGAATATGATGATTCTCGTGATCGAGCCGAACGGGCTAGCCCTCCGCCGCCAGGATCGCGGCCAGGCCTTCGCGGTAGGTCGGGCAGGACAGCACGGCACCCAGATCATCCTTGATGCGCGCGTTGCTGACGACCCGGTTGTCGCGCCAGAAGCTGCGCGCCATGGGCGACATGGCCTCGGCCGCCTGATCGAAGGGGACGAGATCGGGGGCGGGCATGCCCAGGAGCTTGGCGCCATGGGCGATCACGTCGGCCTGGGCGGCGGGTTCGTCGTCGCAGACGTTGTAGATCGTGCCCGGGTTCGGCCGCGCCATGGAGGCGCGCAGCACGGCGCCGATATCGGCGACATGGATGCGGGAGAACCGATGTCCCGGCTTGTCGATGCGCCGCGCCGTGCCTTGGCGCAACTGGTCGAGCACGCTGCGTCCCGGCCCGTAAATCCCGGCCAGGCGGAAGACATGGACCGGAAGGCCCGTGCGGCGGCCGAGATCAAGCCAGGCCGCTTCGGCGGCGGCGCGGTATGCGCCCCGTGGGGATGTCGGGGCGAGGGGGCTGTCTTCCGTCACCTCGGCGCCGCCCGTATCGCCGTAGACCCCGGTGGTCGAGAGGTACCCGGCCCAGCGGATCTGTCCGGCGGCCTGTTCAAGGGGCGGGCTGGCCTGCGTCAGCACGGGATCGCCTTCGGCGCTCGGCGGGATGGACATCAACAGATGATCGGCGCGGGCGAGGGCCGCCGCCGCCGCAGTGTCCAGGGGGGCAGCGCCGTCGAACACATGGGCGTCAATCCCGCCTGCCCGCAGTTTCGCCTGCTTGCCCGGCGTGCGGCAGGTTCCGGCCACGGTCCAACCCTCGGCCATCAGGCCGCGGGCCAAAGTCTGGGCGCTGAAGCCCAATCCGAAACAGAACAGGTTGGTCATGTGTGTGCGGCCCCGGTCGACAAGGGGGCGGAATGCCTCCTATAAGCAGGCTTGGTTATAACCAGAGCCCGACCGTCATGCCAGGGATCCCGCCCATTCATCGTTGCCGAGCCCTCCGCCCGCTTGCGGGATTGGTGATGTGTTTGGCCGTCGGCCTGCCGTCCCTGCCGGCGGCGGCCCAAAGCCTACTTGGGCAACCGTCCGCGCAGACGGGGCCGCGTGTTAATTCAAAAGCCGCCCAAGCGGCGGAATACCAGAAATGCATGACCCTGGCACGCCGCCGGCCCCAGGACGGGTTCGAGATGGCGATCGGCTGGCGGTCGCTGGGCGGGGGGGACGCGGCCGACCATTGCGCGGCGGTCGCCCTGATCGAGCTTGAACAATTTGGCGAAGCGGCAAAGCGTTTGGAACGTCTGGCGCAGATTTCCATCGAGGAGCCGCCGGTCAAGGCGGGACTGTACGATCAGGCGGGCCAGGCCTGGCTGCTGGAAGGTCGGCCAGAGGACGCGACGCGGGCCTTTACCTCGGCCATCGCGCTCATGCCCGGTGATCCGGATCTGCTGGTCGACCGAGCCCAGGCCTGGGCGGCGCGGGGCGATTACGACGCGGCGGACACGGACCTGAGTGCCGCGCTCAACCTATCGCCGTCGCGTGCCGACGCCTATGCGCTCCGGGCCAGCGCCCGTAGATTCCTGGATCGGGCGGTCGATGCGCTGGCCGACGCCAACACGGCGTTGGAACTCGATCCCGCGAACCCGGAGGCCCTTTTGGAGCGCGGCATCCTGCGGCGGCTCAAGGGTGATGACGCAGGGGCCCGGGCCGACTGGATGAAAATTCTGAATGCCATGCCCGACAGCGCGGCCGCCGGTCCGGCGCGGCAGAACATCGAAAACATGGATGTGAGGCCCGACGGCGCGCCGCCGCGGCGTTAGAAATCCAGGTCCGCGTAATGGCGGGGCGGTGGAAAGCCGGGCATGCGGTCGGACAGCACGGACCGCATGCTGGGCCGTGACTTGACCCGGGCATACCAGTCGCGGGCTTCCGCATGGTCCTCCCAGGGCACGTCGCCCAGATAGTCGACGCAGGACAGATGCGCCGCCGCCGCCACGTCGGCCATGGAAAAATCATCCCCGGCCAGCCAGCGCCGCCGTTCGACCAGGAACGACACGTAGTTCAGATGCATGTGGATGTTGGCGTGTCCGGCACGGATCCGCGCGCCCTTGGGCTCGCCCTGGCCGAGAAAGCGTTTCAGCAGCTTTTCGCCGACCAGATTATCCGTGACCTCGCGGTTGAATTTTTCATCGAACCAGTTGGTCAGGCGGCGGACCTCGGCCCGGATCACCGGCGTGCGGCCGATCAGGGGCGGGTCATCATGGACTTCGTCAAGGAATTCGCAGATCACGTCGGCCCCGGAAATCGCCGTGCCGTCGATCTCCACCAGCACCGGCACGGTGCCGGCAGGGTTAAGCGCCAGGAACTCCTCGCGGCGTTCCCAGATATTCTCGATCCGAAGTTCGTGCTCAAGCCGCTTTTCGCCCAGGAAGATTCGGGCCTTACGGCAAAAAGGCGACATCCACAGATGATAAAGCGTGCGCATGGTGGTTTCTCCTACACCGCTTTCCGGCGAATGGGAACGCTCCAGTTGGCGGGTCGCTCGCGAAACCCTCGCGAAGATGTGACGGCCCTGCCCCGCCTTCGCCTTATTGGGTGGGCACCTTCCCGGCTTATACTCTTCGCGGAACCAGAAAGACCGCATGACCCCGGCCCGGCGATCCTCTTGCGCGCCGGATATCGACGCAGACGAACCGGAAGGAACCCCGCCATGATCATCCGCCAGCGCCCCCGCCATCCCATCCCGTCCAGCGAGATCACGCCGAAAAGCGTGTTCGAGGACCGCCGCAGGGTGCTCAAGACGCTCGGCTTCGGCGGGCTTGCGGCGACCATGCCCCTGTGGCTTCCGGACCAGGCCGCCGCGGCCTGGCGCCCGGCCGAGGGCAAGGCGCTTTCCGGCGCGCCGCATCCGAAATACAACGCCCAGGTCCTGGGCCAGGAGCCTGCGTCGTTCGAGGTCGTCAGTACCTACAACAACTTCTATGAATTCGGCACCGGCAAGGGCGACCCGGCGGACAACGCCGGAAATTTCAAGACCACGCCCTGGACCATCAAGGTCGAGGGGGCGGTGGAAAAGCCCGGCACCTACGACATTGACGACTTGATCAAGGCCGAGGACATCGAGGACCGGGTCTACCGATTCCGCTGCGTCGAGGCCTGGTCGATGGTCGTGCCCTGGCTGGGCGTGCCGCTTGCCAAGGTGATCCAGCGTCTGAACCCCACGTCGAAAGCCAAGTACGTCTATTTCGAAACCGTGTTCGACCCGGACCAGATGCCGGGGCAACGTCGGCCGTACCTGGAATGGCCTTATAAGGAAGGCCTGCGCATGGACGAGGCCATGAACCCGCTGACCCTTTTGGCGGTCGGGGTGCACGGCCAGGTCATGCCCAATCAGAACGGCGCGCCCATCCGCCTGATCGTGCCGTGGAAGTACGGCTTCAAATCAATCAAGTCGATCGTGCTCATGCGCTTCGTCGAGAAAGAGCCGCCGACCTCGTGGTCCATCGCCAATGGCCGCGAGTACGGTTTCTATTCCAACGTCAATCCCAACGTCAGCCATCCGCGCTGGAGCCAGGCCACGGAAAAGAAGATCGGCCTGAACAACATCTTCGGCCTGCCGATCCGCCAACCGACCTTGATGTTCAACGGCTACGAGGACGAGGTCGCAAGCCTTTACACGGGCATGGATCTCAAGAAATTCTTTTAGGTCAGTGTGCGGGCCGCCCGCCGGTGCCCAATCGGCGCCGGCTGCGTTAGGATGGCGTCATGAATAAGGAAACCCTTCTTAACTGGGTCCTCAAACCTCTGGTCCATGCGGCCGCGTTGGGGCCGCTCGTCTGGCTGGTGTGGCTCGGCATGCATGGCCAGTTCGGGCCCAACCCGGCGGAATTCATCAACCGCTACACCGGAGACTGGGCGATCCGCCTTCTGCTGATCGCCCTTGCCGTGACGCCGGTTCGGGGGATCACGGGGCTGGCCGTGGTCATGCGCTTTCGCCGCATGCTTGGTCTCTACGCGTTCTTCTATGCGCTGCTGCATGTCTCAAGCTATGTGGCGCTCGACCAGTATTTCGCCTGGGCCGCCATCTGGCAGGACATCCTGAAACGCAATTACATCACCGTCGGCATGCTGGGGCTGGTGATCCTGACGGCCCTTGCCGTCACCTCGCCCAAGGCCATGGTCAAGAAGATGGGCGGGCGCAATTGGCAGCGCCTGCACAAGCTGGTCTACGTCGCCGCCGTCGCCGCGCCGGTTCACTTCTTCATGATGCGCAAGGGCTTCCAGATCGAACCCCTGATCTATGGTGGGATCGCGGGTCTGCTGCTTGCCTATCGCGCCGTCGCCTGGATAAAGATACGGATGCGCTCGCGCGCCACCCGGGCGGACGTTCAGGCGGCCTGACCGCCGACGTGTGTTTCTATCCGACCGTTTCTAGTTGAGGCTCTGATGGATCAGATCGATCCACATGGCCTGGGAAATGAACGGCCATTCCCATTTTTTCCACTGCTCGGGAAAACCCTGGGCCTGAATGGCCTTCAGGTCCTTGCCCTCCATGACGGCGCTCTGCACGAACATTGTCGTTGACGTCAGCATGTCCAGATAGGCCTCGAGGTCGGCCATGGTCGCCAAGGGACCGTGCCCGGGAATGATCTTGGCATCGGCCGGAAACCGTCCGGCGATGTCGCGGATGTTGCGCGCCAGGGTGAGGGCGCTGCCGCCATGGGCGACGTCGACGAAGGGAAACATGCCGTTGAAGAACAGATCGCCCAGATGAAGGACGTTGGACGTTTTGAAATAGACTACCGTGTCGCCGTCCGTATGGCCGCCCGGCAGGTGGAGAAGTTGGATTTCCTCGCCGTTGAAATGAACCGTCATGCGGTCGTTGTAAGTGACGTCCGGCAGGGCTTCGGGCGGCGAGGCGGGGATCATCTTGCCCAGGGCCTTGAAGTCCTGGTCCACGGCCATGTGCTTGCGCACGTTGTCATGGGCGATGATGACCGCCTCGGAAAAACGCTTGTTGCCGCCCGTATGGTCGAAATGCCAATGGGTGTTGAGCACGAATTTGGGCGCCCCATCGCCGAACGGCTTGAGCGCTGCCGTCAGTTTCTCCGAAAACGCTTCCAGCTTGTCATCGACGACCAGCAGACCGTCCGGCCCCGGCAGAACCGCGACGTTGCCGCCGGAAAATCCGCCCACCCCTATCAGCATGGTGATCTTGCCGGCGACCGGTTGGGCGCCGATTGTGATTTCCGAAGTCTTGGCCTGCGCGACATCGGTGTTGTGATTGTGACCTGCTCCGGCCGCGGCGGGCCCGGCGGCGACCGCCAGCCCGACAGCCAGCAGGCAGGCGCGGGTGAGGGGCTTGTGCCTCATCATCACCATTCTCCCCATGGAAATTATTGTTTCCCGAATGGTGCCGGGGCGCGCGTGATTAGGCAACCCCACGTGCGATGGGGTTAAAAATGCCCCTGTCGGGCATACCTACGGAGCCATGAAACTGGGAAAATTTTTCCCGGTTGGGCATAATTTTCCCAATTGGGCGGCAATTCATTCCGGCCGGCCAGTCATGGACGTCGGGCGTGGGCCGGCACCTCTTGGCGGGTTTGGGACTTATTTATCGTCCTTTGATTCGTCGGCGACGGCCGCCGGGTCATCGTTCAGGGCATCTCGGGCTTCCATCGCAGCCAGCAGAACCGATCCTGCGCTGCCCGTTCCGCTGGTGTCGGAGATGTCGCGGGCCAGGTCCGGCGCATCGCCAAGGAGGCCGGGCTTGTCATTCTCCAATTCGGCGCTGGCTTGCATGCGGCGCTGAATTTCCTGGGCGATGAGGTCCTCGATGGCGGCCCGCTGTTCAGCCGGCATTTTCTCCAAATCTTCCTCGGAAAGACCCATGCGGTTGAGAATTTTTTCGCGTAGTTCTTCCCGCTTCCGTTCCTCGACCTCTTTCGCGTAGGCGGTGAAGCCCTTCTCGCGGACGATGTCCAGGTCGGTCTTGGGCTTGCCGGTGTCTTCACTCTGGGGCGCGACGGAGGCGGCCATCATCTCGGCGAACGAACCGGACCCGGTGTCGTCTGCCGCCGGCTTGTCGGTTCTCTGCGGCAGCAAGATGCTGGCGATGTTGTCGATTTTCATGATTGTCCTCCTATGCTGTCGCGCGGACGCGCGGGTCGTCCCCTTGAAAGCCGAAGCAAGGGCCGTGCCAAAATTTCCAGCGGATAAAGGGCAGAAGACGGAAGCGGCGCAAAGGCTCAGTGCGCCTCGTCCCAATTGGCGCCGGTGCCGATATCGACGTCGAGCGGCACGCTCAGATGCGCCGCTCCGGACATGACCTTGCGGACCGTATCGCGGGTCGCCTCGATCTCGGCGTCGGGGACCTCGAAAATCAATTCATCATGGACCTGCAGCAGCATGCGGGCATTCAGGCCCGCCTCGGCCAGGGCGTCGGGCAGGCGGATCATGGCGCGCTTGATGATATCGGCCGCCCCGCCCTGGATCGGCGCATTGATGGCGGCGCGCTCGGCAAATCCCCGCATGTTGGGGTTGCGGTCGTTGATGCCGCGGACATGGCATTTGCGCCCGAAGGTGGTTTCCACGAAACCCTGCTTCTTGGCCTGTTCCTTGGTCCGTTCCATATAGGCCTTGATACCCGGATACTGTTCGAAATAGGCATTGATGTACTCACCCGCCTCGCCACGGGAAATGCCCAACTGGCGCGCAAGGCCGAAGGCGGAAATGCCGTAGATGATGCCGAAGTTGATGGCCTTGGCGCGGCGCCGGACCATCGGGTCCATGCCTTCGACCGGAATGCCGAACACCTGGCTGGCCGTCAGGGCGTGAATGTCGATGCCGTCGTGGAACGCCTGCTTGAGAACGTCGATCCCGGCCACATGGGCCAGCAGCCGCAGTTCGATCTGCGAGTAATCCGCGGACATCAGGGTATATCCCTTGTCGGCGACGAAGGCGGTGCGGATCTTGCGCCCTTCTTCGGAGCGGATCGGAATGTTCTGCAGGTTGGGGTCCGATGACGACAGTCGCCCGGTCGCGGCGACGGCCTGGGCGTAGTTTGTATGGACCCGCCCGGTCTTGGGATTGATCTGACCGACCAGGGTGTCCGTATAGGTGCTTTTCAGCTTCGCCAACTGGCGCCAGTCCAAGACCTTCTGCGGCAGTTCATGACCCTGGGCGGCCAGTTCTTCGAGTACCTCCGCCCCCGTAGCATAGGCCCCGGTCTTGGTCTTCTTGCCGCCGTCCAGGCCCATTTCGTCGAACAGGATTTCGCCAAGTTGCTTGGGCGATCCGATGTTGAATTCGTGGCCGGCCAGTTTGTGGATTTCGCCTTCTAGATCGTCCATGCGGGCGGCGAAATCGGCGCTCAGGTCCCTGAGAACGCCGGCGTCGACCTTGATGCCGCGCCGTTCCATGTCGCGCAGTACCGGGACCAGGGGCCGTTCCAGGGTCTCATAAACGGTGACCATGTGTTCGGCCACCAGGCGCGGCTTGAACACGCCATGCAGACGCAGCGTGATATCCGCGTCCTCGGCGGCGTAATCCAGTGCCTTGTCCAGCGGCACCCGGTCGAACGACACCTGGGCCTTGCCGGTCCCGGCGACGTCCTTGAACTTGATGGTGTCGTAATCAAGGAAATCGCGGGCCAGGTCGTCCATACCGTGGCCGTGCAGGCCACCGTCCAGCACGTAGGACAGCAGCATGGTGTCGTCCACGGGCGCGACCTCGACGCCGTAGCGGCCGAGCACCTGAATGTCGTACTTGATGTTCTGGCCGACCTTGAGAATCGACGGGTCCTCAAGCATCGGCTTCAGCGCCGCCAGGGCGTCCTTCAGGGCGATCTGGTCCGGAGCACTTTCGCCGCCGCCGTCTCCGTCCCCAAGGTCCAATTGCCCCTGGGGGACGGCCGACACATGGGCCAGCGGGATGTAGCAGGCGCGGCCCGCTTCGGTCGAAAGCGACACGCCGACCAGACCCGCCCCCATGGCGTCCAACGCATCCGTTTCCGTATCCACGGCGACGATGCCGGTGGCGTAGGCGGCCTTGATCCAGGGCTGAAGCTGGTCGAGCGACTGCACCAGGCCGTACTGCGGGGCGAGCACGGCAGACGACTGCGTTGCCGCGCCGTTGCCGCCGTTCGCGGGCATGCCGAGGCGGCTTTCCACCGTGGTCGCCAGGGACTTGAAGCCGAGGTCGCGCAGGAAGGTCAGCAGGGTTTCCGCATCCGGCGCCTTCTTGCGCATCTCGTCGATGGTCCGCGTCACGGGGACATCGTCCCTGAGCGTCACCAGATCGCGTGAAATGCGCGCCATGTCGGCCTGTCCCAGCAGGGATTCCCGGCGTTTGGGCTGTTTGATCTCGGCCGCGCGGGACAGCAGAGTGTCGAGGTCGCCGTATTCGCCGATCAACTGCGCCGCCGTTTTCACGCCGATACCGGCCACGCCCGGCACGTTGTCCGACGAATCGCCTGCCAGGGCCTGCACGTCGATCACCTTGTCCGGTGCGACGCCGAACTTTTCCATCACCTGCTCGGGGCCGATCTCACGGTTCTTCATGGCGTCGAACAGGACCACGCTGTCATCGACCAGCTGCATCAGGTCTTTGTCCGAGGACACGATGGTTACCTCCGCTCCTCGTTCGCGGGCTTGGCGGGCGTAGGTTGCGATCAGGTCGTCGGCTTCGAACCCGTCCATGTCGATGGCCGGCACGTTGAGCGCTTCGGTCGCCTTGCGCACCAGTTCGAACTGCGGGATCAGGTCGTCGGGTGCCGGCGGACGGTGCGCCTTGTATTCGGGGTAGATGTCGTTGCGAAAGGTCTTGCGTGCCCGGTCGAAGATGACGGCGACGAAATCGGCCTCCGTGTCCTCGACCAGCTTCATCAGCATCTTGGTGAACCCGAACACCGCGTTGGTCGGCGTGCCGTCGGGCGCCGTCATCGGCGGCAGCGCGTGATAGGCGCGGAAGATGAAGCCCGAGCCATCGACCAGAAAGACATGTTCGCGTTGATCGGTCATGGGGATCCATTTCGGTGGGTGGGGATGCAGGCGGGCGTGCCGGGTCAGAGCACCCCCCTGTTATAGCCCGGCGGACGTGCGGGCATGAAGGGTTTATCTATGACGAACGGGCGTTCGTCATCGTGCAGAAAAGGGCGTTAGATATGCGCCATGGCGGCGGCAAGAACACCCCGCCGGTCAACCTGCCGAGGCAAGGATATTTAAGCTTTCCCCTTGGGTGCGGCGAAGGCCAAGGCCGCAGCCTAGTGGCCGTGGCTGGCGACCGGGGCGTCGGGGTTGAGAAGATAGCGTTTCGAGCAATAGGGGCAGACGATCTCCGCCTCTTCGTCGAACTTCAAGAACACCTTTGGGTGGCCCAGTGCGCCGCCGCCTCCGTCGCAGGCGACGATCGGCGTGTCCACGTAGATGGGTTCTTCCGGGTCCATGTCGTATCCCTTGATTCGCTGTTCCAGTCCGCCCAGGTCAGGCCATGACCGTTGACCCTGCGCTTGAGCGGATGATACCGATTGCGGCCCGACAATCAATATGCAGCGGCATCATTCCGGCGCCGCCGGCCGATCCGGTCCGGCGTACCGGCGCCCTCCCGAGGAGCCAATGACGGTCCAAACTTCCGATACCGCCCGGAGCCAGCCTGAATTCGCGGTGGAAATCAGTCATTTACGTAAGGTCTACGGGCGCGGCGGCAATGTGCCCGGGGACACGGGGCAGACCGTGGCGGCGCTCAAGGATCTTTCGCTGAACGTGCCCCGGGGCTCGTTTTTCGCCCTATTGGGGCCCAACGGGGCGGGCAAATCGACACTCATCAACATTTTGTCGGGTTTGGTTATCAAATCCTCGGGCCAGGCCCGGGTGTGGGGCCATGACATTGACCGCGATATGCGGGCGGCGCGCCTGGCGCTTGGCGTGGTGCCCCAGGAATTGAATTTGGACCCGTTTTTCACGCCGCGCGAGCTGCTGGAGGTCCAGGCCGGCCTGTTCGGCGTGCCGGCCAGCCGTCGCCGGTCCGACGAGATTCTCGCCGCCGTCGGCCTGGCGGACAAGGCCAACGCCTATGCCCGCTCGTTGTCGGGCGGCATGCGCCGGCGCATGCTGGTCGCCAAGGCCATGGTGCATTCGCCGCCGGTGCTGATCCTGGACGAACCCACGGCGGGGGTCGATGTGGAACTGCGTCGTCAGCTTTGGGTGACCATGCGCGATCTCAACGCGCGCGGCACGACGATCCTGCTGACCACCCATTACCTGGAAGAAGCCCAGGCGCTCTGTGACCGGGTGGCCATCATCAATCATGGCGAGCTGGTTGCCTGCGACGACACGGCGGCGCTTTTAGCGCGCCTCGATTCCAAGGAAATGCTGATCACCGTCGACCGCGATATCACCGATGTGCCGGAAATTCTGAGTTCCTTCCGCACGGAATTGCCCACGCCCCGACAGATTTCCGTGTCCTTTCCGCCGTCGCAGGCCCATTCGGGCCAGATCATCACCGCCATGCAGGACGCCGGCTACGTCATAACCAATCTCACGACCAAGGAAGCGGCGCTGGAAGACGTGTTCCTGCGCCTGACGTCCGGCGGTCCCACGGACGGCGACCGGGCGTCCGCCGGGCAATGACCCGGGGCGTCCTGCGGCGGCTCACCGCCCTGGCGTTCTGCGGGCTGCTCGCGGCCTGCGCAGTGCCGCTGACCTATCCGGCGGGGCCGACGGCGACCACGCCTCATTTCCTGATGGACTGGTTCGTTGCCCGCGACGGCATCCGCATGACCGTGCGGTCATGGAAGCCCCCGGGGACAGTCAAGGCCGTGATCGTGGCGCTGCACGGGTTCAACGACTATTCCAATTTCTTCGCTGAACCCGGCGCCTGGCTGGCGGACCGGGGCATAGCGTCCTACGCCTATGATCAGCGCGGCTTCGGTGACGGTGTGGGGATCGGCCTATGGGCCGGGATTGAGACCTATGCCCATGACCTCGCCGATTTCACGGCCCTCGTGCGACGGGCCCATCCGGGGGTTCCGGTCTATGTGCTGGGCGACAGCATGGGCGGCGCCGTCGCCCTTGTCGCCGGGGCGGGCCCGGCGGAAACCCGGCCCGATGCCGACGGCATGATCCTGGCCGCCCCCGCCGTCTGGGGCCGCGCCGCCATGGCCTGGTACGAACGGGGCGCGCTGTGGCTGACGGCCCATACCATCCCGGCTTTTCGTCTGACGGCCCAGGGGCTCAACATTCAACCGTCGGACAACATCGACATGCTGCGGGCACTCGGCCGTGACTGGCGGGTCATCAAGCGTACGCGGGTCGAAACCATTTATGGCCTGGTCGGGCTGATGGACCGGGCGCTGGCTGTGGCGCCTCGGTTTTCCGAACAGGCGCTGATCCTCTACGGCGCCAAGGACGACATCATTCCCGGCCGGCCGACGTTTGAGACGGTGCGCCGCCTTCCGGCCGCCGCCCGGGACCGCCAGACCTTCGCGCTTTATGAAGGCGGCTATCACATGCTGCTGCGCGATCTCAACGCCGAGGTGGTGTGGCGCGATATCCTGGCTTGGATCGACAACGCCAAGGCGCCCCTGCCGTCCGGCGCGGATCGGCGGGCGGCCCGGGCGCTCGAAAAAGAAGCTTCTACCGAAACCCCCTAGGCGGTCAGCAGGAAAGTTTCGGCCCGCAGCAGCCGGACACGCAGATTCCCGCCCCGTCGAACGACATGGTCTTGCCGCTCAGCGGAATATGCACCGGCACCTTGGCCGCCTTCATGAAGGTCAGGGTTTTCCTGCCGACGACCGTGCCGTTTTCGGTCCCCGTCTCGTTGGCGTGGGACGCGATGACCGACGCCGGCTTGATCAGGTCGTTGACGACATAGGCGGCCTCCATCGGGCCGGTGGTATAGGTGTCGCCGATGTTCATGACCACCAGCTTGGCCTTGTACTGGTCGCCGACCACGGTCTTCTGTTCCGAGGTTACCCCGGTGTCGCCGGAAAGATAGGTGACCAGGCCGTTGGAAAAGGTCAGCACATAGCCCGTGGGCGGCCCCGCATAGGCGGTCAGCCCCGCCGCATCCAGCATCTTGCCCAACTCGCCGCCGACCATGGCCCCCGCGACGCCGTTGGAATGGGCGGCCGGCACGGTGGTGATGGTGACGCCGCCGACGGTGGTCGACGCGCCGAAACGCACCAGCACGGATTTCTTGGGGTCGCCGCCAAGCGCCTTCAGCTTGCCCGCGAAGAACTTGGGCATTTCCGATCCGGTGACGATCATGGCCCCCGTGGCGATGGCGATGTTGGCGGCGTTGGTATGGGGCGTCGCCTTGACCGACACGTCGGGCTTTGCGCAGGTCCCGGCCCCCGGCGAGGGCAGGTGGCGGTCGCCCGCGTGGTCGCCGTGCATATGGCTGACCAGGACGGCGTCGATCTTGCCCAGGCGCGGGTCGCTGCCCCCGGCCACGGTGCGGCCCGGATCATAAAGCAGCCGCGTGCCGTCGGGGTCTTCGAAAATCAGGGCGCGGTCCTGGCGGCAGAACTCGCCCGCGTGGCTTCCCAAGGGCGTGATCTTGACCTCGGCGGCCTGGGCCGGGGCGGCGGTGACTGCGGTGGTGCCGGCAAGGAGTATCGCGCTTAAGGTCAGGGCGCGGGTAAAAGTGATGCCTGTCATGATTTGGTCCTCCCAAATGGCGCGCGCCGCGCCGGTGGTTCCTGGCGCGGGCGGCGGATATGGGAAAGTGTGCCGTGGAACGGAGGAAGGCGCAACGCCGATCGCCGACCCCGATGGCGCTAGCGGACGAGAATCTCGACCCGCCGGTTGCGGGGCTCCGGCACCTCATCCGCGGTTTTGATCAGGGGGTCGTACTCGCCGTGGGAAACGGCGGAGATAATGTCGGCGGAAACCCCCTCGGCGATCAGGGCCGCGCGCACGGCATCGACGCGGGCCAGGCCGATGCGGGCGTTCAATTCGGCGGCGCCGACCCGGTCCGTATGGCCGACCACGCTGATCCGCACGGCGCGGCGGCTGCGGATATCGGTGATCGCCTGGGCCAGGGCCTCGCGGGCGGCCGGGCTCAGGGCGTCGCTGTCGGTATCGAAATACAGCAGATAGCTTTTCGGCGAGGCCGGCTGGGCGGCAAGGGCGCCGGCGAACATGTTCTGGATGTCCGCCTCCGAATAGGCGGCGACGGCGCCGAGCGTGCCGGTCGCATCGACGCCGACGCCGGTGTTTTCCTGGTCCAGGGTTTGGCGGTCCGATCCGGCGGTGACGACGACCTGGCCGACGTCGCCGTTGGGATCGGCCTGCAGGACGACCAGGGTGTCGGGCGGGCCGCTGGAAGCGGCGGCCGCGATCATCAGGGCTAGGGCGACGAGAAATTCAATCATCTGGGGGCCTCATGGGCTTGCCGCCGGGGCGGTTATTGAACCGGTTTGACCTTGAGCAGGAACGTGGTGCCGCGGATGCCGATGGTCATGCTCGGCGTCGCCACGCTGACCTGTTCGGGCGCGATGGCGCCGATCTTGCCGGACAGATAGCTCAGGGTGCCCTGCATGACCTCCATGCCGAAGCCGAGCTTGTTGGCCTGCGGCTCATAGACGAAGCGGTCGATCCGCAGGCGGCTGTTCTCCCCCAGGCTCAAGGTCGTGCTATCGTTCAACGAGATGCCGATTCCGCCGTCGGCGCCGGTCGAGACATCGTCGTTCAGGAAAATGTCGGCGCCGACCTGGGGCGTGACCTTGCGATCCCCCTGCAGGATGGTGGCGGTGCCGATGACTTCCTTGACGATGCCGATGGGCGCCGTATCCGACGCCTGGGCGGTGGCGGACAGGCCGAAAATGAGGGACAGGGCGAAAAGCCAGCGCATGCGCGGCTCCTATTTTTGCTCTCTGTCCTCCTCCCGCACCCACAAAAGCCCGTGGTGGCGGAAAAGGGAAGCGTTTTCATGAATGCGCTGCGGCACAGAAGCGCCCAAGGGAAGCTTGCCATACGCCGAACCTTGGGGGTATGGTCCGCCCGTTCGCGCCAGCGCCGACCAAGGCACCCGTAGCTCAGCTGGATAGAGCGCTGCCCTCCGAAGGCAGAGGTCGCACGTTCGAATCGTGCCGGGTGCACCATTATTTCAACAACTTAGATATATTTTATCGATTTGTTTTCGTTTTCCTGAAGCAATACGGAAGCATTGTGGCCGTAAATTTTTATCCGGGGGTCCCCAGGGCGGATAGAGGGCGACTTAAAGACTTTCGTTGGATGCTTATAATAATGCCACTGGCTTCTTCGTTGTGGGTATGTAGTTGAGGCTGCGCTGGAGGGCCTAATTACGTTTGGCTGTCATTTGCCCAACCAAGCAAGACGATCCTCTCCCTGACCTGGGCCCCCAACTTCCTTTCTTCCTGAATCGGGTTGGACTAGCATTTGTCGATGGACGAATTCGAATTACAGACCGCGCTGAATAATTTTGAAACCCGAGTGTTGGATAAATCCGACGCTGCTGACGCCCGCTCAGCGTTGCGAGATCTCCTCTTTGGGTTTGCGGGATTGCCAGTTGATGGGTCCGTTGCGGATGGAGTGCGGATTCTTGCAGAACATTCCCGACCGCATAGCGACGCTGCGTCGGTGCTCCTTCGCGCGATCGCAGAAGACGGCCTGCTTACAGTGAATCAGGCGAACCAACTTGCTCGCCACGTCGTTGCATTAGTGGAAAAAGGCCTCCCGGGCCTGACCGATTTCTTTAAGCTACAGGGAAAGAGCCAAACGTATGAGAAGTTCGAGCAGCTCCGCGGGGTCAAGACTTGGGTAGAGAGCCAGCTTGAACCGCTTCTAACTCAGTACACGACGCTCGATTCGATGCTTTCAGCGAAAAATACGATCGTGCACCCGCTCTCGCATGGCCGGCTCAACGAGTTTGGCGGCGTGTACCACCTGCCTGAGGTCCGGGACGCAATCGAATCTGTGTTTTCATCCCTCGGAAACGTGTCGAGCATAAATGCGACACTTGCTGCAGATGTGGAGACGTGCGATCGCGCAATTATAGACGCTCGTCGCGTCGTGACCGAATACCCATCATTCATCACCGTGACGTACTTAGATCCCTGGCTCCAATGCGCGTCGGCGCTTCTGGACAAATTCATCGAATCACTTCGCGGCCGGTTCACGGCCAAGATTTCGCCGGACTGGACAGAGGCGAACTTGCCGAAGCGATATCCACTTTCGGAGAAAGGGCGTGAGCTACGCTTATTAGTGCCGTTCAATAATGTCGGTCGCGGTGCGGCCACCGATGTACGTATCGCCGTTTCCAGTGAGAGTCAGCAAATACTCTTCTTGAACGAGGAGATCGTGCTTGGGAGCGTGTCGCCCGGCAAGTTCTCGGTGGCGCTTGACCTGCTTGTACTCGAACCCTGCGATGCCGTCTCTGCGATATTAGAAATTGGGTGGGGTGAAGTTGGAACTTCGAAGCGGCAGAACGACCTTTTCGAATTCAGCGTCTTAGCACAGTCGGCTGAGATCGATTGGGAAGCCTTTAAATATGCCGACCCATATGGCACGGGCCCTGCTGAAGGTGACGAGTTCGTCGGCCGGAATGAACAGGTGCAAACATTGGTTGCTCGGATGCTAAAGAGGCCAATGGAACCTTCCTACATCACCGGCCAGAAGCGCGTCGGCAAAACCTCTCTTGCGACCGCTGCAGCTGACCGGGCGCGTTCGCTTGATCCAAAGGGCAAGTTTTCTTGGTGCTATATTCTCTGGGGTCAGATCGCACATGAAGACCCGCGAGTTTCGCTTTGCCAGCTTGGGGAACAGATTGAGAATTTCATTACTGGCGAGTTGCCGGGCAAGGCGATGCTTCCAAAGGGGTCATATGATGGCTCTCTTTCGCCTCTTATGAGGCTTTTGGCGGCGGCGAAGGAAATCGACCCTGAAAGGCGCTTTATAGTGATTGTCGATGAGTTCGACGAAATGCCGCAGGACCTTTACTTGCAGGGCAATCTCGCCGAGACGGTGTTCGGCAACATCAGAGCGCTAACCACTACTAACAACTTGTGCCTCCTGTTGGTTGGTGGCGAAAACATGCCGTTTGTTATGGATCGTCAGGGGCAGAAGCTGAACAAGTTCTCTCGCGTGAATTTGACGTACTTCGAACGGGCAACGGAGTGGGACGACTACGAGCGGCTAGTGCGCGACCCGTCTTCCGGGTTCCTGGAGTGGCATCCAGACGCCATTGCCCAAGTTTACGATTACACCAATGGCAACCCGTACTTCAGCAAAATCATCTGCTCAAAAGTTTTCATGCGCGCGCTAAGAGAGCGAGACATTGATGTAACAAGAGAGGAAGTGCGGGAGGCGGTTAACGCGGAAATCTCACGCTTCGACGACAACCTTTTCGCTCATCTTTGGCAGGATGGCATTTTTGCTCCTGTGGACGAGCGCGAACCAATCGTCCTCTTGCGCAAGCGCGTTTTGGCGGCTCTTGCACGGTGCGTCAGAGGGAGCTTGCCAGCAACGGTTTCCAACATGTACGCGCACAAAAACGACCCTGCCCTAACCGAAGCTGAGTTGAAGAGTGTGTTGGCTGATTTCGTAGGGCGCGAGGTTCTGATCGAAGAGGATGGCGTTTATCGCGCTGTATTGCCTATTTTCCAGCTTTGGCTCATCGATGCTGGATTGACGCGACTAGCTGCAGACGCTCTTTCGCAAGATATCGCCGCAGAAGCTCAGCGTGCCGACGACGCTGCGCGCGTTCTATCGGAAGAATTGGTCGAGCTCACGAGAAAGTGGCCTACTTACCGAGGAAAGCACGTTGGTCCGGAAGAAGTCCGCGCCTGGTTGAACCAACGATCTAGTGCCCGAGATCAGAGAGCACTTTTTACAATCCTGACGGCGACACGCTTTCTCTCTGAGGCCGATGTGCTTGAAAAAATTCGTCATGCCCGATTGGCCGTGTTGGGATACGTAGAGGCCGCGGTTCGGCACAAAGCAACCGATAGGCGCAACGACATCGTCATCACATACGTTGATGGCGAAGGGAAGAGTGGGCAGAGATGCGCGTCTATTTATGCCGAAGAGAATTTTATCGCGACGACTTCTATATTGCCGCCTTCGAGTTTCCAAACGGCCTACCAACAGCATTGCGATAAATATGGCGTGCCAAAAGTAATCGTTGTGGTAGACGATATAGTTGGTACTGGCCAATCCTTATCAACGAATATAAAGAAATTTCACGATGAAAATTTGGTCCAGCTTACCGCTGACGGGCCTCTCGTCTTTATATTTTCCCTAATAGCTACAGCTGACGGCCGACAGGCGATACTCGACGTGCTGTCGAAACTCGATTATCCCCAGATAGATTTTCGCGCTGGCGAGATACTGGATGAAAACGCTTCCATATTTGGGGGCGAAAAGGGCGTCTTCGCGACTTCAGAGGAGCGAGATAGAGCTAAGGCTGTCGCAATCGACATCGGTGCGACCATTTATAAAAAAGCGCCACTTGGGTATGGAAATTTGGGCCTTTGCGTAGTGTTCCCAACTACGACGCCTAATAACAGTCTGCCACTCCTTCACTCCCACGGTAAAGGTGCCGCTCCACAGTGGCGCCCTCTATTTGAGCGCCTAGTTAATTAAGCTCGAAGCACGGAAGCGCGTGGACTGACAGCGTAGGCTGTCCGCAGAATTATCAGTTTCTAATGACGTATGAGTGCCATTCACCCGGCGAGCGTTAATCCAGATGGTCATTTTGTCAGCCAAGGCGGAAAAAATTTCTCAAGCAATCATTCACTACCCGGTTCTTTCGATTTCCTCAATTCAACAGTCGTCGCTTGGCCGCCGATAATTGAAGATTATCGGAGGTTAGAAACATATGTCGTAGTGAATAGTCTAGTTATGGGTTCTAAGCGGATGTTGCCGGACACTGGGTCCCGCCGCTGTTGTTGACCCAAAGCGGGCTAAGCGTGCCAACGGTTGGAATACCGGCCTCTCCATTGGCCCTATCGGTCTCACGAAAAGTTGGCTTGAGGCGGCGCAGCCCTCAAGTCGGGCACCGTCCCGAGCCCGCTTACTCGAAGGGTTCTTTAGTCAGGCATAAAAGCCACTCAGATGGATGCGAAGGAAGCGGCACATCGCGCGCACCCAACGGGCCGAAACCTCTGAAACCGGATAGCCCTGTTCGGTAATCTGTGCCACCGCGTCTCGCTTAAACTCGTCAGTGAAATTGGCTTTACCCATATCAGCCTTCTTGCCACGTATTTAGGGAAGAAGGCATCCAGAAATCTAGGAGCTATTCACGCTTCCCAAACCACTGAACTGCAACGGCTAACAAACTGGTACCCTTTTTGCTCCGGAAAAGAGGCCCCTTTTCGCCGTCATTGACAAATATTCATAAAAATCTCAGAAAATTGATATGGGTAAGCACTTCGCGCCGCAGCTGACATCATGACAATTGATGGAGTCGCCGACGTGCGACCGACAGCAAGCTGTCCGGTTTCAAGGTTGGCGACACCGTGCGGTTTCGGCGTTTGAATACTGAGGACAGCATCATTCGCGAGGCCAACCCGAACGCCATCGCGGCGATCAAGCTCCTGATCCTGACCGGCTGTAGGAAATCAGAAATCCTAACGCTCAAGTGGAAGTATGTGGATTTCGACAACAAGGTGCTGAGGCTACCGGACTCGAAAACGAACGAAAAGACGATCCCTGTTGGCAGACCTGCTCTCGACATTTTGGAAGGCATCGACCGGATCGAAGGGAACGATCACGTGCTCCCCGGCGCGACTAAAGACGGCCCTTATGTCGGTCTCCAAAAGGAATGGGAACGGATCAGAAAATGGGCCAAGATTGAGGACGTTCGAATTCATGATCTGCGCCGCTCATTTGGCAGCACGGCCGCATCCAATCGCGAGAGCCTAATCGTCATCGGGAAAATCCTCGGTCACGCCGACCCCAAGACGACGCAGATATACGCCCACCTGATGGATGATCCACTGCAAACTGCTGTGGAGGACACATCGTCGCTCATCGAAATCGCGATGGGATTGTCGAAGTCTTAGTAAGCGCATTTCTATGGGTGCAACGTGGTTATCACTTTCAAACACGATGACGGTATCCGTCTCGATGGTGCTCGCTTTCTTATGCCCACAACCCTCGGCGATATACTTGTCGCAAAGATCGGCGACGGACATGTCTTCGCGGGCACGTGCTTTAACCTCAGCAGGATCACCGCCACGGGCGACCTCACCGAGAACACCCTTTGCTTCCTTCCGTGCCTCGTCCGGCGTGAATACGCCATGCGCGCCGATAGCGATCCGCCGTGTTCGGCGGTGCTGCCGATATTGAACGACATATGATTTCTTCCCAGACGGGAACACACGCAGTCCGAAGCCGGCGAGGTCGTCATCCCAAATGAAATACTCGTTATCTTTGGGCTTGGCGGCATCGACTGATTTTTTCGTTATCTTCGGCACAGTGACCTCCATGTCACGTGCTTCCACGGAAGCAATACGGAAGCAACAGAGAGGAAATCACTAACACCAAAAGGAATCTTGCGGCAAAGAGAATATCTCTAACTAATTGTTTTTGCTATTATAATGACAGTTAAGGAATTTAGAGAGTAGATAGGTGAACCCACTCCGAAGGCAGAGGTCGCACGTTCGAATCGTGCCGGGTGCACCATTTCCTTCAACCGATAGATGCCTTCCCGTCCGCCATTCCGGGGGGCTGCCGGCGGTTCTGGTCGCGGCGCATTCAACACTTGCGGGAGTGTACAAATCCCGCCATCATATTCACCAAATATAAAATGAATGCCGGCGCGCGATGCCGTCGTATCGCTTGCGGGCATTGTGAAACATCCCCGGAAACATCCAAGGAACCCGCTCCATGAAACATCTCCTGATCGCCCTGGTCTGTCTGTTCACCCTCGCCGTCTCGGCGCCCTCACCGGCGGTCGCCGGCGACGATGCCCTGGAGGTCAAGATCAACGCCCGCATGCCCAGCGTCACCGTGCCGACCGCCGACGGGCCGGTGAAGATCATGCGCAATCAGGACACCAACAACACGATCGATCCGGCCTATGCCAAGACGTCCCGCAAATGTCCGCCGTTCTGCATTCAGCCCATGCAGGTCGCGCCCGGCGTGACCACGGTCGGCGAGGTCGAACTTTTGGAATTCGCCAAGGCGGGCGGCAAGATGATCGACGGCCGCACGGTCGAATGGCACGTCAAGGGCACCATCCCCGGGGCCATCAACATGCCCTACACGCAAATGGCGGAACGCTTGGACGAAATCGGCTGCACCCGCGGTGCCGACAAGAAATGGGACTGCGCCAAGGCGGAAAAGGTTCTCTTGTTCTGCAACGGCCCGTGGTGCGGACAATCCCCCATGGCCATCAAGGCGATGCTGCGCGAAGGCTATCCGGCGGACAAGATCCTCTACTACCGGGGCGGCATGCAGGCCTGGCACGTGCTCGGCCTGACCGTGGTCGAAGGTAACTTCTAAGACCGCCCGACATCCGGTCTCTAGCGGCGGGTCAAGGTGAAGCGGATCGGCACCTTGACCCAGCCCGCCACCGGATTGCCGGCGCGCATCGCCGGCACGAACCGCCATCTGCGAACGGCGCGAACCGCCGCCTCATCGAAAGCCGGAATGCCGGCCGACCAGGTAACGGCGATCTTCTCCGCCCGGCCTTGGGCCGAGACACGAACGGTCAACATCACCACGCTCTCGCGGCCGCGGCGCAGTTCGCTCCGGGGGTATTCCGGCGCCGGGTTGGAAAGATAGTCGGGATAGGTCGCGGGACGTTCGATCAGGCCGGCTGTGCCGCTTCCGGCGCTGACCTTTCTTGTGACCGCGCCGCCTGTATCAAAGGCTGGTGACGTCGCCGCGGCCCGAGCGGTGGGCTGCGCCACAAGCCGGGGCTTGGGCGTCGGGTGGGGCGGTGCCGGCCGGGGTGGCCGCGCCGGAGGGTGAACCACCATCAATCGGGGACGGGGTTCCCGGGCGGATTCCACGGCGGGTGGTGGCTCGGGCGCTTCAACCATGTCTGCGGGCGCCTCGACCGGGGCGGTCACGGTCGGAACCGGGTCCGCCGGAAGCAGGTCGGCTTCAACGGGCTCCGGCAAAACCGGTGCGGGCGGGGTTTGCGCCTCTTCCGGCGTGGGCGCAGGGTCGGCGACCAGGGTCACGTAAATCGGTGTTTCAATGGACGGACCGGGCGCGGGTGCCCCCGGGGTGCTTCCGCCGGTAATCAGGAACCAGCCAAGCAGCACTGCATGGAGTCCGAGAGACCAGAGCCCGGCCAGGCCTGCGGCCGGGCTCCGTCTCTCGAATTGGCAATGAATGCCGGGATGCGGATCAGAACGTCGCATGTGCCCTTAGAAAGAACGACCGTCCGGGTTCGTTGATCTGAACCACTTCTGGATCAAAGGCATTCGACCGGCTCAGATGGTTGGCATAGACCTTGTCGAACAGGTTGGTGATGCCAAAGCTGATCGACACGGGATGAAAGGCAACGACCTCGCTGTACAGATCGAAGACCGCGTAACCGCCGGTTTTCTCAAGGTCCAAACCGCTGTTGTTCCCGTCCTCGATATCGGCGCGGGTCTGGCGACTGGCGGCCCGCATGCGCAGGCCGACCATCAGGTCTTCGCTGCGCCGTTCAAGCGAAGCGGTCAATTCCAACGGCGGGATCTGGGCGATGGGCCGGTTGTCGTCTTGGTTCTCGCCATAGGTGAACGCGGCCTGCGCGGCGAACGACCATTGTTCCATGAACCGGACCTTGCCCGAAACTTCGAGTCCGGCCAGGTTCGCCGATATGTTGCGGTAAACAGTGGCGTCGTCGTTCAGCAGGATGCCGTCCTGGCCACGGGCCTTATCGCGCAGGATGAAGTCATTGACCCGGTCGTAATAGACCGTACCGCCGACCGACCAATTGGAGAACGAGGCTTCTGCGCCGATGTCAACCTGGTGGTGCTTTTCAGGGGCGATGTCGGGGCGGCCGATCCAGCGGCTGGCGGCCGTAGCGTTGTTCTGTGCGATGCCCCGTTCCGTCGCGTCGGCGGTCCGCACGCTGCGGGATAGGCCGGTAAACAAGGTGTATGCGTCGGACAGTTTGACCTGATAACGAAGCAATCCACCGACATTGTTTTCATTGCGGTCGGTGGCACGAACTCCGTAGTAGTTCTGATAGAGGGTGTTCGCGGATTGCGCCGGCATGATCGCCACTCGGTCCGCTTTGTCGGCGGAAAAGCTGACCCGATCATATCGCAAGCCGGCAATCAGGTTTTGCCCCGGTGCCAGCGGACGATCGACCTCGGCATACAGTCCCAACTGCGACAGGTTTATGTCCGGCCAGGTGTAGGACTGGATGAGAGATTCGTCGTCGTTGTTGACGGCTTCCCGGGCCCCCATGAAGCGCACGGCATAACGGTTGTTGACCTGCACGTCGGTGCCCAATTTGAACTTCAAACCGTGGCTCTCGCCCTTCAGGCTCAACGCCCCGCCGAAGGTGTCGGATTCGGAATTGACCTTCATGACAGTGCCGGTCCGGGTGCGGAGGCTGAAGTTGTCCATGACATGATCGACCGCGCCGCCGTAAGCGGATACGTCGAGCCGGCTAATCAGTCCTCCCGGTGCTAAATCGTGGCCGAGACTGCCGCGCAAGACGAGCGTTTCGGACAGTGGCGAATCCATGCCGGTTCCCGCGAACAGGGCGTCTTCCACCCGTTCCGTTTGAACGCTCAGGCGAATCAGGTCGTCGTTAGTGGGCGTCAGGCCCAACTCCGCCCGTCCGCCGTGGCTGGAAAAGGACGACCGGATACTGCGGTTGGCACCGTCACGATAATCCTGGGCATATTCGTAGTTTGCTTCCGCCCGCAGATAGCCCCACTCGGCCCCGGCGGCGATGTCGCCGCCGGTGCTGCGCGTCCAGGCGTTGGAATTGAGCCCGCCGTAGACCGAGCCCTGGTAGGACTTGTCGCCAAGGAAGACCGGGGATTTTCGCGTGGCGCGAACGGTGCCGCCGGGGCCGCCGGGACCGCTGGTCACGGTGGCGTATCCTTTGTCGACGATCAGGCTGTCGATCCCATCCACAGACAGATAGGCGGTCGGCGGGTCCATCCGGTTCGGGCAACCGCCATGAATGAAGGCGCCATCGTCGATAATGTTGATCCGGGTCTGTGACTGGCCCCGGATGTAGGGCTCGCCGCCATGCCCGCCGATGCGGCCAAGGCTGACGCCGGGGATGGACTGCAGCACATCGGCCGCGTCCACCGCCGGAAACAGATGATCGATAGTCGGGTTCAAGACAGTTCGGTTCGGCGGGGGTTGCTTCCCATGGACGTGGACGACCGGTAGCGTGACGGCGTCATCCGGCGCTTTGTTGTCGGCGTTTGGGGGTTGGGCGCCGGCCGTGGCCGGGTCTTTCGTCGGTTCCTGGGCCAGTGTGGTGCCGTGTGTGATGACGACGGTCGCAATTGCGGCGGCTACCGACCGGCAGCCCCGAAGGGTACTGATAGACATGTATTCATTCTCCGCGAAGGGGTGCCGGCAAGGTGGCGCCCCGATCATCCAAGCCGGACGACAACCGCGCCCCCGGTTTCGATGAACAGGGTCGGACAGCTACCAGAACGGCGGGGTTTGGGTTTACGCGAAGAGGTGAGGCGGGCCGCGAGGCGCTTGAACACGGCCAGGCGTCTGATCGTTGTAAAGTAGGTCGATCAGCGGAAGTTGCGGGCGGACACGCTTCCAGGCCAGCACCTGCCAGACGCGGGCAGTCAGGCCGTCCGGGACGCAGGCCGCAGGATGCGCACAGAGCACGCAGTTGCCACGGGCCCCATTGTGTTTGCTTTTCTGGGATGGGTCTTCGCTTTGCGGGCGTTGCTGTGAACAAATCCCGGCGCGAAGATCGGCGAACAGACTGGCTTCCTCGGAGGATCGAGGGGTTGGAAGCGCGAGGACGGCCAGAAGGGGAATAAGGTAGCTTAGAAGAACGGCGGCACTGGCCACGCCCCGCAAGCGCGACGAACGGCGCTTGCGTGTCGGCGGCGTCGCGCCCTTGCTGTTCGCTGAAAAATACATAACGTGACTGTATAACGCCGGTCTTCGCTGGTGCAATAGACGGCTGCCCATTTTTGATCAGAAACCGTGATGAAGTTCAGGAAGCCGGGATCACGTCGAAGGCGACGGACAGGCGCTCCACCGGGGCGTGGAACGGCACCGTCTCGTGATACAGATAGCTGGGAAACAGCAGCATCAGTCCCTCCCGGGGGCGGATCCGCGTCGTGATTGCCTCCCGCGTCGCATGGAAATCCGCCGGCGGTCGGCCGAATTCGATCCAGCCCTGATGATCCGGATCGTCGCCCTGCACGACATCCGGAATTTCCGGATAATAAACGCCCGACAGCCAGGCAGCCGGGTGGATATGGGCAATCTGATGGCCCCGGTCTTCCATGACCACGCCCCAGATCGACAACGCCAGTTTGTCCGGGCGCTGCGCCAGGAACGGGTGATCGGGTTCCGGCGGCAGGGCCCGGCGATAGGCCTCAACCGCCGCCACAATGGTCTGTTCCAGCCCGGCCACGGGGCCCTTGTCGCCGATCGTCAGTTCCCCTGAATGGCGCCCCCGGCGCGTGGCGTGACTGGCGGGCGCATAGGCGAGGGACGGATGGGCGCGCAGATGGCGGGCCAAGGCGGCGTTGAAATCGGCGACGCTGGCAAAGCCCTCGGGCGGCGAAATCTCAATCGGCCTCAGCAGTCTTTCAAAATCCAACAGCCGTGCCGCTCCGGCCCGGTCGCCGGCCTCGTTCAGGGCGATGGCCTGGAACGCCAGGGCCGAGGTATTGCCCGGATGGCCGGCGAGAAAAGCCGCCGTCTCAGTTACGGCATCCTCGGGGCGGCGCATCTCCAGCAATAGATCGCCCAGGTTGACCCGGGCCTTATCGTAATCGGGGGCGAGGGCGATGGCTTTTCGCGAGGCTTCGAGGGCCTCCTCCAGTCGCCCCAGTTCGCGCAGCGCATAGGCGATGTTGACCTGGGCGCCCGCATGGCCGGGCTCAAGGGTCAGCACGGCCTCGTACTCGGCGATGGCTTCTTCTGGATGGCCCGTCTCCTGCAGCAGGGTGCCCAGGTTGTAGCGCGCATCGAGGTTGTTCGGTTCCGCCGCCAGGGCCTGGGCATAGGCGGCCCGGGCCTCCAACGGCTTGCCCGTTTCCTGCAGCACGGCACCCCGGTTGGTCGCCGCCCCGGCATGGCCCGGCTGGGCCTTGAGGGCCGCGTCATACTGGGCAAGGGCATCGGACAGACGGTTCAGGGCCTTCAGGATATTGCCCAGGTGGAACAGCGCCTCGGGGTGATCGGGTTGACGGGCCAGGATGCGGCGGAAGGTGGCTTCGGCCTCCGTGAACTTGCCCGACACCTCCAGCAGGACGCCGAGGTTGAAGCGCGCCCCCGCGTGGTTTGGGTCGGTCCTCAGGACAGCACGGTAGGCAGCCTCTGCGGCATCCCATTGGCCCATGTCGGACAGTACGTTACCTCGGTTCATCAACGCCTCGCCGTGGCCGGGATGAAAGGCCAGGGCCGTGTCGAACAGGGTTAAGGCCTCGGCCCGGTCCCCCAGGTGAAAGGCGGCGACGCCGGTGATGTTGAGGGCGTCCGCGTCGTCCGGTGCGGCCATCAAGGCGTCGCGCCCGGCGGCCAATGCCGCCCGCCAGTCGCCTTGGGCCAGCGCCCCGCGGCCCGTGTCGAGCAAGGCATCAATGGCCGGCGGGGCGAAACCGGCAAGTCCCGGCGCGGCCGGGGCCGGTTGCGGCTGCGGGCGGGGTTTTGCCGCGGGCGCGGGCGGGGACGCGCGCTTGCGCTTTTTCGATGCCCCCCGATTGGCCCGCCGCTTCTGCTTTTTCACTTCGGCGTCTCCGGCCCCGGGCCGTGAACCGGGGGGGCTGGGGGCGGTGTCACGGTCTCTGGGACTGCGGCGCCGGGCTTGTCCTTCTGTCCCCATTCCATGGATCTCAGAACCTTCTGGAATTCACCGGGCAGGCGGGCGCGTTCTTCCGGGCTGGCGACGGCCCACAGCGCGATCCAGGCCGCCAGCGTAAGAAAGCAGAACGCCGTGAACAGTTTGCCGCCCAGCGGCGCCACGCGGGTGTCGAACCAATGGCGCAGGGGGGCGTCGCCGGTCAGGAACCGATGGCGCAGCAGAACGCCGGCCACGGCGGCGAGCACCAGAATGACGACGAGTTTCCAACCGTTTTCCATGTGCTGATCCTATTCGCCCGCGAGGTGCATCAACACCCGGCGGCGATGTGCCTGGCGGCGGTGTTCGAACAGATAAATGCCCTGCCATGTGCCGAGCATCACTTGGCCCCCGGTCACGGGCACGGACAGCTGCACATTGGTCAGGGCGCTGCGGATATGGGCGGGCATGTCGTCAGGGCCTTCTGCGGTGTGGCGGTAGAGAGACGGATCTTCCCTCACCAAGCGTTCGAAAAAGGTCTGAAGGTCGCGGCACACGTCCGGGTCGGCGTTCTCCTGAATGGTCAGGGACGCACTGGTATGACGGCAATACAGGGTCAACAGCCCCGTCGTCATTCCCTGGCCAGCGGCCCAGGCCGCGACCTCGCGGGTAATCTCGTAAAGGCCCGGGCCGTCGGTGGCCACGTCCAGTTCATGCTGCGCCTGTCGCATGGGGGATGCTTAGCCTTCCCCAAGCCTGGCGGCAAGGGCTTGTCATATCCGCGCCGGGCGGGTAATCAGGTTCGACGGGAAAAGAACATATGATGAACGAAATGGATGCCCAAGATAATCTGTCTCTGCTGGATACCCCCCGACCGCAGGTGACCCAGGGTGTGACCCGGGGCGTCGTGCGCCTGCTTTGGCGCATGGGGTTCAGCCCACTCACGGAATTCAAGCTGACGTCACGCCGTCGCATCGACGTGGCCGGCCTGAACGGCCAGGGCCAGTTTCTGTTCGTCGAGGTCAAATCGTCGGTCGAGGATTTCCGCGCCGACGGCAAATGGCATGAATATGGCGATTTCTGCGACGGGTTCTATTTCGCCGTGCCGCCCGGGTTTCCCCAGGACATTCTGCCGATGAATGCCGGGCTGATCGTCGCGGATGCCCATGACGGGGCGATCCTGAGGTCGGCCGACGAAACGCCCATGAACGGCAACCGGCGGCGCAAGCAGACCCTGACGTTTGCCAGGGCTGCGGCGGACCGGCTGGTGCGCGGCGTTTAGGTCTTCCGCCCCCGTTCGCGGGCGAGCAGCGTGCGTTTCCGCGCGACGCCCCAGCGGTATCCGGTCAGCGATCCGTTGGCCCCCACGGCGCGGTGGCAGGGAATAATCAGAGAGACCGGGTTGGTCGCGCAGGCGCGGCCGACGGCGCGCGCCGCCCCGTCGTTGCCCAACGCCGTCGCCAGTTCGCCGTAGGTCCGTGTCTCCCCCGCCGGGATCGCGGCCAGCGCCTGCCAGACCCGCCATTGAAAGGCCGTCGCCCGCACGTCCAGCGGCAGGGCTTCTGCCGTATCGGCCCCGTCCAAAAAGGCGAACAGGCGTTCCATCAGGGGTTTCAGGGTCGCGTCGTCGCGGGTGATCTCGGCCAGGGGAAAATCACGGCGCAGTTCGGATTCCAGGGCCCTGTCGTCGTCGGCCAGCGCAACCATGCAGAGCCCCTTGTCCGTCGCCGCCGCCAGTACCTGGCCCAAAGGCCCCTCGGCGATGGCAAAGCGGATCGCGGCCCCGCGTCCGCCGGCGGCGTAACTGGCCGGGGTCATGCCCAGCAACGCCGCGGATTTCTCATACACCCGGGATGCGGAGCCGTACCCGGCGCCGTAAAGGGCGCCCGCCACGCCATTGCCGGCCTTCAATCCCCGGCGCAGGCGCTCGGCCTTCACCGCATCGCCGTATTGCTTGGGGCTGACGCCGACCATGGCCTGGAATAGGCGCTGCAGATGGAAGGAACTGTAACCCGTGGCTTCGGCCAGGGCGTCCAGGGGCGGGGGGATTTCGGCCGCCTCGATCAGGCGGCAGGCCTCGGCGACGGCGGCCAGGCGCGGGTCGACGATGCGGTCGTTGTCCGGCCGGCACCGCTTGCAGGGGCGGAACCCCGCACTTTCCGCCTGCGTGCCGGTATCGAAGAAGCGGACGTTGTCCCGCTTGGGCCGGCGCGAGGCACAGCCCGGCGTGCAGTAGACGCCCGTGGTGGTGACGGCATAGACGAAACCGCCGCCGGTGCGGCGGTCCAGGACTTGGCGCCAGCGGTCGTCTTCAAGGGTCGGGTCTTGGTGTGTTGCGTGATCCATGGGGAAAGCCTACGCCCAAGGCCTGGGTCAGGCCATCCGAAGCTTGCGGGGTAATTCTAGTCCGCGACAGGGCCGACCAGAAACAGCGCTGATCCTTCGTCGCGCAGCCATTTTCTGCAGGCGTCCATGTCGTCCGCCAGATCGCGCACCAGGGCCCAGAACCGGGGGCCGTGGTTGTGTTCGCGGATATGGGCGACCTCATGGGCGACGACGTAGCGCAGCACCCGTTCCGGGGCCAGCACCAGCCGCCAGGAGAAATTCAGGTTGCCGTTAACGGCGCAGGAGCCCCAGCGGCTTTTCGTATCGCGCAGGGTGATCCGCCCGGCAGTGACGCCGAGGGCCGCCGTGGCGTCCTCGACACAGGGGAGGATGCGTCGCCGGGCATCCCGCTTCAACCAGTCGGCAAGCCGCCGCGGCAGATGTTCGGCCTGTCCGGTGACGTGGATTTCCCCTTGGTTCCCGCTGTCCTCGACCCAAACGCCGCCGCGCGCGTCCGGGCGATGGCGGATCACATGCGGGCGGCCGAGATAGGGAATGACCTGGCCGTCGGCGAAGGGCAGGGGCTTGGGGGCGGAGGCCAGACGGGCGTGGACCCAGCCCGCCTGTTTCTCGGCGAAGGCGTGGGCCTCCGCGTCCGAGACCCAGGGCGGGCAGGTCACCACCGCCGTCCCCGTTGCCGGGTCGGCGCGCAGGATCAGACGCTTGGCGCGCTTGTTGCGGCGGATGGTGAGCGGCACCGCGCCGCCGTCGGCGCGGTCAAGGCCATGGCCCAGGGTCTGTAAGGTCCGGCCGCTCCCGCCGTCGGTCAACTCAGGCCGCTTCTGCCATGGCCAGGCCGGCGCCATCGTATTCCTGATACAGGCGCTGGGTCATGGCCGCGTCCATGGGCATGACCGGCGGGCGCATGTTGGCCCAGGCATTGTCGCCCGTGTGGCGGGCGACCATGGCCTTCAAGGACGGAATCAGCGGATAGCCGGAGATGATCTTGCGCACGGCGGCCAGCGGTTTCTGAAGTTCTTCCACGTTGCCGTCGTCGCCGTTCTTGCGGTACTCGGAATAGACCGCTTGGGCCAGATCGGAGGCGATGTTGGCGCAGGCTGTGATGCAGCCCGCCCCGCCTTCGCGCAGCACCGGCAGCATCAGATCGTCGGCGCCGGAGAACACGCAGAAGCCGGGGAATTCGCGGGTCGCCGTCAGCATGTTTTCCAGCACGCCGGACGAATCCTTCATACCCACGACCGTGTTCGGGTATTCCTTGCGCAGCATGCCGATCAGGTTCATGGAAATCGGTACGCCAGACATCTGCGGGAAGTGGTAGAGGCAGATCTTCAGGCGGTCGTCGCCGATGCGCTGGATGACTTCCGAATAGGCGGCGAACAGGCCTTCGTCGGACTGATTTTTGTAATAGAACGGCGGCAGCATGAGCACCGCGCCGGCGCCGACTTCCAGCGCCTTCTTGGTGATCTCGACCGTATCCGGAATGGCGCAGCAGCCGGTGCCGGGCATCATGGGTTTTGTCGGCACGCCGTTCTCGGCCAGCTTGTCGAGAATTTCCAGGCGCTCGGCGACGGAAAATGAATTGGCCTCGCCCGTGGTGCCCAGGACGCCCAGGCCGTCGCAGCCGTTGGCCAGCAGCCATTTGGCATGCGCCGCCATACGGGCGTGATCGGGGCTCAAATCCGCATGCTGCGGGGTCAGGACGGCGGCATAGACGCCCGTCAGTTCCAGGTTGCTCGCACTCATGTCTCTCTCCTTCGCAGCGCTTTCCGGCCTGCTTGCCGGGCGGCGGGGCGGCTATTTGGGCCAGCCCACCACATGATTTTCCAGATCGTCGGTGTCGCGTTCGGAAACCACACGGCCGCGCACCGAGATGCCTGCATAATGAACCGTTTCCGCATCGCCGGAAACCAGGGGATGCCACCAATAAAGGTCCTGGCCTTCGGAAATCAAGCGGTATGCGCAGGTTGACGGCAGCCAACCCAGTTTTTTGACCATGCGCGGTGTCAAAATCTGGCATTCGGGGACGAATCGCTTGCGGTCTTCGTAACTGGAACAGCGGCAGCTGTCCGTGTCCAAAAGGCGGCAGGCGACGTCGGTGTAGAGAATCTCGCGCGTCGCTTCGTTTTCCAGCTTATTGAGGCAGCAGCGCCCGCAGCCGTCGCACAGCGATTCCCATTCCCCCTTGGACATTTCGGCAAGACCCTTGGTCTTCCAGAACGGCGGCGGTAGGTCGCGTTTCTTCTTCCTGAACAGCCCGAACATGGACGTTGTCTTTCCTTAGGCGGTGATGAAGGGCGACAGCATACTGCCCTCAGGCGCCGCTGTCCTCTCGGTCGATCAGGTGGACAAACGATCCCATGACACTGCCTCGCCGCCGGCCCAAGGCGCCCAGATACATGCCGTCGGCGTTGGAGACGTGGAACAGGGGGGCATCAATGCCTCCGGTCAAGCCCTCGGCGATGATCGTCGCGTAATGGAATTCATGGCCGCGCAACGCTGCCCCGGCCGGCCCGAACGGCCCGGCATCGGCGATGACCGCGCGGCGATAGCCCAGGTGCAGTTTGCGTTGGGCGAACGACGTTTCAACGGGCAGCAGCCCGGCCATGGCATGGGTTCGTCCCTCGGCATCGGTCAAGGTATCACCCAGCACCATGTAGCCGCCGCATTCGCCGAACACGGTATGCCCCGCCGCCGCCACGCTGCGCAGTCCGGCCAGGAAGCGGGCGTTTCCGGCCAGACGCTCCGCGTGCAGTTCCGGATAGCCGCCGGGAAGGTACACCGCGTCGGCGCCGGCGGCCGGCGCCTCGTCTTCCAGCGGCGAAAAGAAGGTGATTTCGGCCCCGACATGGCGCCAGCCGTCCAGTACATGCGGATAGCAGAACGAAAACGCCCGGTCGCGGGCGACCGCGATCTTTTGACCCAACGGCGACAACGGCAGGACATCCGTGTTTGCGGTGATGCCTGTAGCGCGGGCCAGGGTGCGGAGGGCCGCTGTATCGACATGGGCGGCGACGGCTTCGGCGGCGGCATTCAGGAAGGCTTCCAGGTCGCCATGCTCGCCCGCCTGCACCAGGCCCAGGTGCCGTTCGGGCAGGGTCAGATCCATCAGCCGGGGCAGGCAGCCGAGCACGGGAATGTCCGGGTGGTCCTGGGCCATGGCGGCCGTGAGGATATCCGCGTGCCGGGCGCTGCCCGTTCGGTTGAACACCACCCCGGCGACGATGACGTCCGGACGGTGACGGGCGAAGCCGCCGACCAGGGCCGATGCCGACGCCCCCTGGGCCGCTGCATCGACCACCAGGATCACCGGCCAACCGAAGGTGCGGGCCGCGTCGGCGGTCGAACCCTCGTCCAATTTGGCGCCGTCGAACAGGCCCATGACCCCTTCGCAGACGATCAGGTCCGCCCCCTGTGCGGAGTCGGCGAGGACGGACGCCAAGGTCCCGTCCCGCATGGCCCAAAGATCCAGATTGGGGCAGGGCCGGCCGCCGGCAGCTCGATGAAAGGCGGGATCGATATAATCGGGGCCGACCTTGGCCGAAGCCACGGGAACACCCGCGTCGCGGAAATGACGCAGCAGGCCAAGGGTCAACAGCGTCTTGCCGCTGCCCGACGACGGGGCGGCGATGACGATTCCCGGCGGCAGCCCGCCGGTCACAGCAGGGACTTGATCTTGGCCGCCATGGTTTCAGCGTCCGTCTGGGTGCTGAAATGGGTCAGGAACTTGCCGTTCGGGCCCATCAGATAGATCACCGATGAATGGTCCATGAGGTAGGCGTCCTTGTCCCCATCCTTATCCGTAACCTTGGCGTAATAGACGCGGTAGGCCTTGGCGGTCTGCTTGATCTGCTCCGGGGTGCCGGTCAGGCCGACGATGCTGGGATGGAAGTGGGCGACATAATCCTTCAGCACCTCGGGCGTGTCGCGTTCCGGGTCGACGGAGACCAGGATCGGCACGACCTTGTCGGCAAGCGAGCCGAGCTTGTCCATGGCTGCAGAAATTTCGGTCAGAGAGGTCGGGCAGACGTCGGGGCAATAGGTGTAGCCGAAAAAGATCAGCATGGCCTTGCCCTGGAAATCCTTCTCCGTCACCGCACGGCCGGTGTGGTCGGTCAGGGTGAAGGGACCGCCGATCTTCACTTCAGGCGCGGTGCCCGTGCGGGGTGAATCGACCAGGCGCTGTTGCGCGATCACGGCGGCAACGGCGATCAGGATGACGATCGCCAAGCCGATGGCGATGCGGCGCACCAGGCGCAGGCGGGAAACGGTCTTGTTGGGTTGCTTGCTCATGGCCTCGTTGCCGATTGCTCAGATGTGGGGGAAAGGTACGGACTTTGTCCGCCTATTCAACCCTTCTCCGTCACGAATGTGGCCGTAAATAGACCAGGTAATAGGTTCCGGCCACGAACAGGCCGCCGCCGACCATGTTGCCGAGCGTCACCGGAACGAGATTGCCCATGAAACCCGCGAACGTCAGGCCGCCGACACCCCCCGTCAGGCCCGCCGCCGCCACATAGGCGTCGTTGCCCGCCGCCAGCATGCCGACGGGAATAAAGAACATGTTGGCGATGGAATGCTCGAAGCCCAGGGCGACAAAGGCGGTGATGGGGAACAGGATGGCGAAAATCTTGCCGATCACGTCATGGGCCGCGAAACACAGCCAGACCGCGAGGCAGACCAGGGTGTTGCACAGGAGGCCGCGCACGAAGGCGGTGGTGAAATCCAACTCCACCTTGGCGGCCGCGATCTTGACCGCCGTGGCGCCGACGGCGCCGGACCCCAGGTCCATGTAGCCGGACCAATAGGCCAGCACGGCCATGGCGACGGCGCCGGCCAGATTGCCGACATAGGCCACGCCCCAGTTGCGCAACAGCGCCACTGTCGCAATCTTGCGGTCGGCCCAGCCCATGACCAGCAGCAGGTTGCCGGTGAACAGTTCCGCCCCGCCGACCACGACCAGAACCAGGCCGAGGGAGAACGTGATCCCGCCCAGGATGCGCGACGGCCCCAGGCCCAGGCCGTGGTCGGTCATGGTCAGGGTGAACAGCATGGCGCCGAAGGCGATGAACGCACCGGCCAGCAGGGCCAGGGTCAACAGCGGCAACAGGGGCAGCCCTGCCTTGGCCACGCCGGCGACCTCGACCCGTCGTGCCATCTGGGCCGGTGCATAGGCATCGAACAGGCTCGGGTCCCGGCCCGGGGGTGTCGCTTGATCGGCCATGGGGGCATTCCTCCTTGGGCGGTTCATTGCACAGGCTTTGTCCCTCTCTTTGTTTTCCCCTTTGGGTCACGGCGGGTCAATGCGCTAGATTCCGGCCATGCCCGCACGCAAACCGGATGGAAACCTGAAACGTGGCTGGACCACCGGCGCCTGTGCGACGGCGGCGACGGCCGCCGCCTATGAGGCCCTGGTCACGGGCGCCTTCCCGGATGCGGTCACCATCACCCTGCCGCGCGGCGAGGAGCCGACCTTCGATCTGGTGCGCACGGGCCTGGACAATGGCGCGGCGATCGCCGCCGTCATCAAGGACGCGGGCGACGACCCGGACGTGACCCATGGGGCCGAGGTCTCGGTATCGCTCCGCCCGGGACCCGACGGGACCGGCGTCACCTTTCGCGCCGGGCCGGGTGTCGGCACGGTGACCCTGCCCGGTCTGCCCTTGGCCGTTGGCGAGCCTGCCATCAACCCGGGCCCGCGCAAGATGATGACCGGGGTGGTCAGGGATTTGTCCCGCCGCCTGAACGGCCCGGGCGATGTCGAAATCACGGTCGCCATCAAGGACGGTGAAATCTTGGCTGAGAAGACCATGAACGGGCGTCTCGGCATTCGCGGCGGGCTGTCGGTGCTCGGCACCACGGGCGTCGTCATTCCCTATTCCTGCGCCTCCTGGATTCACTCGATCCACCGCGGCGTCGACGTGGCGCGGGCGGGTGGGCTGACCCATATCGCGGCGGCCACGGGCTCGACCTCGGAAGCGGCGGTGAAGGCGCTTTACGATCTGCCCGACATGGCGCTGATCGACATGGGCGATTTTGCGGGTGGATTGCTGAAGTACCTGCGCCGTCATCCTTTGCCGCGCCTCACCATCGCGGGCGGCTTCGGCAAGCTGGCCAAACTGGCACAGGGGAATTTGGATCTGCATTCCGCGCGTTCGTCCCTCGACCTGAAAAAACTGGCGGCCCTCGCGGGCGACGACCGGGACTTGGCCGAGCGGATCGCCGCCGCCAATACGGGCATGGAGGCCCTGACCCTGGCCCAGGCGGTGGGCGTTCCAATCGCCGACCGGGTCGCGCAGGGCGCGCGCGAGGTCGCCCTGGCGGCGCTTGCCGGCGATGTCGCGGTCGAGGTCCTGGTGTTCGACCGCCAGGGACAACTTGCCGGGCGCGCTGGTGGTTAGCACGCTCCTGATTCTGGGCGGCACGGCGGATGCCCGCACCCTGGCCGCCGCCGTGCAGGTACGCTGGCCGGACATACGTATCATCACGTCGCTGGCCGGGCGCACGGCGACCCCGCACCTGCCCGTGGGCGAGGTCCAGTCCGGCGGCTTCGGCGGTGCCGGCGGGCTCGCGGATTACATCATGGCCGAAGGCGTCGATGCCCTGATTGACGCCACCCATCCCTTTGCCGCCGAGATTTCGAAAAGTGCGGCAGAGGCTGCAACAATTGCCCGCGTCCCGCGCCTGGTTCTGACCCGTTCGCCCTGGGTTTTTGTGCAAAATGCTGCAATGCAGCATGTGTGCAGCATAAACGCAGCAAAATCCACGCTGGAAAGCGGCGGGCAGCGCATCTTTCTTGCCATCGGCCGGCAGGAAATAAATCAATTCAATGCATTAAACGACCGCTTCTTTTTGCTGCGCTTCATCGACGCGCCCGCATCACCGCCGCCGTTTGACCGCTGCGAGGTCCTGACCGGCCGCCCCGGAACCTATGAAGACGAGCGTAAAATGCTGCAGCAATTCGCCATCGATACCTTGGTCGCCAAGAACGGCGGCAGCGCCGCGTCGCGGGCCAAGGTCGACGCGGCGCTGGACCTGGGCCTGCGTGTCATTCTGATTGATCCGCCGGATCTTCCGCCGCCGCCCCATGCCGAAAGCATCGACGGGGTCCTCGCCTGGCTGGACAGCCTTTAGGACGGTTGCGCCTTCTTGGGGCGCAGGACGTGGTGGTGATGGGCGGCGTAAAGGGCGGAATCGTCGAACGCCGTTTCGCCCAGTGCCCGGCCGACCAGGATCAGCGCCGTGCGCGTGAAGCCCGCCGCCTTCACCTTTTCCCGGATGTCGGCAAGTGTGCCTTCGACCATCTGCTGGTCCGGCCAGGTCACGCGGTAAGCGACGACCACGGGGCAGCCAGCGCCGTAATGGGGCGTCAGCTCCCGCACCACCTTGGCCAGGTTGTTGACGGACAAATGGACGGCAAGCGTGGCGCCGCTGCGCCCCAAAGTTTCCAGGTCTTCGCCCTTGGGCATGTCAGACGCCCGCACCGAGGTGCGGGTCAGGATGATGCTCTGGCTGACTTGGGGCAGGGTCAGTTCGCGTTTCAGCGCCGCCGCGGCGGCGGCGAAGGCGGGCACGCCCGGCGTCACGTCGTATTCGATGCCAAGCGCGTCGAGCCGGCGCATCTGTTCGGCGACGGCGCCATAGATCGACGGGTCGCCGGAATGGACCCGGGCGATGTTGTGGCCCGCGGCATGGGCCGTTTCGATCTCGGCGATGATCTCGTCCAGGTTCAGGGGCGCCGTGTCGATCACCCGCGCTCCCTCGGGGGCTTCGGCAACGACCTCGGCCGGGACCAGGGATCCGGCGTAAAGCACCACGGGGCAGGCCTTGATCAGGTTCAGGCCGCGCACGGTGATCAGATCGGGCGCCCCCGGTCCGGCGCCGATGAAATGGACGGTCATGTGCCGGTCTCCTTGTTCTGCATTTTTCCGGCGTAACCGCGCGGCGTGTAGACCCAGCGCCGGGCGCCCCGCGTCACCGCGCGGGTGTCGGAGGATCCGATCATCACCAGGGTCAGCATGTCGACCTGATCGGCGGTCAGATCCTTGAGGTCGATGATCTGGATGGTCTCGCCGTCCCGGCCCAGGTTGCGGGCCAGGATCACCGGCGTGTTTGGCGGGCGGTGGGCCAATAGAATGTCCCGTGCCTTCTCAAGCTGCCAGCGCCGCCGTTTGGACACGGGATTGTAGAGCGCCATGACGAAATCGCCCTCGGCGGCGGCGGTCAGCCGCTTTTCGATCACCTCCCAGGGGGTCAGAAGGTCCGACAGCGACACGGCGCAGAAATCGTGGCCGAGGGGGGCCCCCGCCCGCGCGGCGGCGGCCTGCAGGGCACTGACCCCAGGCTCGATGGTAACGGCGATGCGGTTCCAGCGGGGATCGTCCTTGCGGTCGATCAGTTCCACCACCAGGGTCGCCAGGGCATAGACCCCGGGATCGCCGGAACAGACCAGGGCGACCTGCTTGCCTTCGGCGGCGAGGTCGAGGGCCTTGCGCGCCCGGGCTTCTTCTTCCGACAGCTCCGACGAATGCAGCGCCTTGCCTTCGGCGGCGGGGCCAAGCAGGTCCAGGTACAGGCCGTAGCCGACCAGGTCCGTCGCCTCGGCCACGGCGCGGGACACGGCGGGGGTGCGCCACAACGGCGTGCCCGGGCCGGTACCGACGACGGTCAGCCGCCCCCGCGCCCGGCCCACGACCGACGCGTCGATATTGCCGCGGGCCCTTGCGACGGCGCAGGTCGCGCGTTTGGATTTGGTCTTTTCCACGATCAGGTCGGCATCGGGCCCGCCAGCCGCGAGGGCCGCGCCTTCGGCGACGCCGTGACAGCGGACTTCGTTGAAGACGACATCAGACGGGTTGGCGAGGCGGGGCGCCTCCGCTTCCAAGGTGGGGGCGTCGAAGAAGCGCACGGGCAGGCCGAGGGTCTCGCCCAACGTGTTCACGGCGGCCTCGTCCATCTTCACGTCGATGGAGGCGACGCAGGCGACGGCCCCCGGCGCCAGGCCGTGTTTCGCCAGGGTCTCGGTGACGAGGTCGCGCAGCTCTGCCGGGTCGGCGTCCCGTTCACAGCCGACGCCGATGGTCAGTACCGGCGGATGCAGCACGAGGTCTTCTGTTTCGTCCACGTTGCGATCTGTTACCAGAATGCCGGGCTGTGCCGACGGATCAATGGGCAGGCCGGCATCCGTGAGCCAGCTTGCATCGCCGGCCTGAACGTCCAGGCGCACCGGCTCCCCCGCCAGCAAGGCGGCGGCGACGGGAAGGGACTTCTTGCGGTTGGCCACCATCCATCCGGCGGGCGGATCATCGACGCCGATGCCGTGGCGCAGGTCGCCGGTCGTGGTCACGGCGGCGCTGATACCCAAGGCCTTGGCGATCTCGCGGGCCAGAACGTTGGCGCCCGAATGCCCGCCCAGCAGCGGCACCACGGCGCTGCCGTCCTCGGCCACGGAAATCACCGGCGGCTCGGCGACCTTGTCGGCCAGCAGCGGGGCCAGGGCGCGGATCAGAATGCCAGAGGCGAAGACGCCGATCACCGGGTGCCCGGCCTGAAACAGGCGGGCGGCATGGCCGGTGGTTTCGTCGAAGAAGTCATCGGCCTCGGCCACCCGGCCGACCCGGCCGTGGACCAGCGCCGCCGGAATGACGCCCTGCAGGCGGCGGGCCAGCGCCGCCCCCGGTTCGGTCACGGCCAGGATCACGGGTGGGGCGGCGGTCATGTCTGGGGCTCCGTGGTTTCAACATCCTCGGGCGAGCGCACCAGGATCATGGAAAAATAGGGGGCGGTGTCGGGGGCATCGACCAGCGGCATGACTTTTTGATCGGCCATGGTCGCGCGTTCCACATATTGCGCGCGGTCGAGCCGCCCCAGCTTTTCGATCACGCCCCGGATTTTCGGCAGATGGCGGCCGACCTTCATGATGGCGGCGGCTTCGGACTTTTCCAGGCGCGCTTCCAGATCGGCTTCATCCAAGGGCCCCGGAATCACGGTCAGCACCTGGTTGCGCGACACCAGGGGCGCGCCCGCCACGGCGGCGCAGGCGGCCAGCGAGGAGACGCCGGGCACGACCTGGGTCGGATAATCTTCGGCCAGACGCAGGAACAGATACATGAACGAACCGTAGAGAAACGGATCGCCCTCGCACAGGATCGCGACGTCGCGCCCGGCGGCGAGGTGCCCCGCGATGGCGCGGGCATAGTCGTCGTAGACATCGTTGGCGGGAAAGCGCCCCGGCACCATGGGCGTGACGATGGCGATTTCCGTCTTGCCTGCCGGGATATGCGGCGCCGCGATGGCGCGGGCCAGGCTGTCCGTGCCCGCCGCCGCCGGATAGGCGATGACGGGGGCCTGGGCAATGACCTTCACGGCCTTGAGCGTCAGCAGGTCCGGGTCGCCGGGGCCGACGCCGACGCCATACAGGGTGCCGGGCTCGCTCATGATTTGGTCACCGCCCATTGCAGCACGTCCATCAAGGGCCGCATGCCAGTCAGGCCGCCGACCGCGTCGGCGCGGGCGACGGCGATGCGGGTCAACTCGCCGCCATGGGCCCGATGGTTTTGGATCAAGGTCTCTTGGGCTTCCAGGGTCACGCCGTTGGCGACCAGCCGTCCGCCGGGTTTAAGGGCGGCCAAGGCCCCCTCGATCACGCCGGGCTGGGACAGGCCACCGCCAACGAAGACCGCGTCGGGGGCGGCGCCTGCGCCGGCGAAGCACCCTGGGGCGTCGCCTTTCAGCAGCTTCAGGTGGGGCACGCCGAGATTATTCGCATTGGCTTCAATGTCCTCGAAACGGGCTGGGTCGCGTTCCATGGCGACGGCTTGCGTGCCCGCCGCCGCGCGCAGCCATTCGATGGCGACCGCGCCCGACCCGGCGCCCACGTCCCACAACATCTGTCCCGGCAGGGGCTGCAGGCGGGCCAGGGTCGCGGCGCGGACCTCGCGCTTGGTGATCTTGCCGTCGTGGCGGAAGGCGGCTTCGGGCAGGCCCGGGGTTTCCGGCCAGATGGTCGCCCCCGGGCTCGGCCACAGATGAAAGGCGATGACGTTCAGGTCCTTGACCCGCCGTCCTTCCCATTCCTCGGCCACGGTGTCGTAGCGCCCTTCATCCGGCCCGCCCATGTGTTCGAACACGGTCATGGGGCTTTCGCCGAACCCGCGTCGGCACAGCAGCGCCGCCGCCTGTGCCGGGGTGTCTCCGTTGCGGGCCAGGATCAACAGGCGCAGGCCCGGCAGCAGATGACGATTCAGAACCTCAACCGGGAAGGCGTGGCAGCTGACCGTGCGCAAGGTCCCGTCGGCCAGCGACCAGCCCATGCGCGCGGCCAACAGGGCGAAGGCCCCGGGGGCGGGCAGGATGTTCATGGCCTCGATGCCGAAGCGCGCGACCAGGCGCTTGCCGATGCCGAAGTTGAGCGGATCGCCCGAGGCGAGCACGCAGACCTGCCGGCCCGTATGTTGTTCGATGGCCGCGATCCCCGCGTCCAGGCCGTTGGCCCAGGTCACGCGCGGCCGGGCATCGGGGGACAGTTTGCCCAGATGGCGGTCGCCGCCGATCAGGACATCGGCGGCTTCGATCAGGGCGCGGGCGCGGGCACTCAGGCCGTCCAGCCCGTCCTCGCCGATGCCGACTACGGAAAGCCATCTATCCATTCTGTGCCTCCGCCAGTTCCGGCGCGGGGCAGAGTGCGTTCACGGCGGCGGCGGCCAAGGCGCTGCCGCCCTTTTGCCCCGGTAGGGTCGCGAAGGGAATGCCGTCCGCATGGTCGATCAGCGCCTGTTTCGATTCCGCGGCGCCGATGAAGCCCACGGGAAAGCCCAGGATGACCGCCGGCTTAGGCGCACCTTCGGCCAGCAGTTCCAACAACCGGAACAGGGCCGTGGGCGCATTGCCGATGGCGATCACCGCCCCCGCCAGATGAGGCACCCAGGCGTCGACGGCGGCGGCGGATCGGGTGGTGCCCAGGGTCGCCGCCCGTTCGCGCATACCATCGTCATTCAGGGTGCAGATGATCTGATTTGCTTTGGGCAGGCGCTGGGCGATGACGCCGCGGGCGACCATTTCCGCATCGACCAGGATGGGCGCACCCGTCGCAAGGGCGGCCCGGCCGGTCTGGGCCGGATCGCCCGATAGCACGAGATCCGCCGCGATGTCGGCCATGCCGCAGGCGTGAATCAGGCGCACGGCCATGGCACGTTCGGCACCTGTGAAACGCGACAAATCCGCTGCAGCCTCGATGGCGGCAAAGGAACGGCGGTAGATTTCCGCCGGGTCGCGGACGTAATCGAACATCACGCCCCCGGCGTCAGCTGTCGGCGTCGTGGCGGTGCGGATGGGAATGCCCGTGGCCGTGATCATGTCCATGGTCATGGCTGTGCCCATGCCCATGATGATGGCCGTGCTTGCCGTGGTGGATGCCGTGATCTTCGGCCCCGTGGCCATCCGTGCCGATGCCGACCACATGGTGGTGATGGCCGACCTGGGGGGCACCGTGATCGTCTTCGTAGCCGATGATCTGTTCCCGGTACTTGCACAGTAGGCAGTTCATCTTGTTGTCGCCGTTCAGCGCTTCCTCGACCCGGTCGGCGAAACAGTCGATCAGGTCTTCGTGGTCGTTCAGATAGGGCGCCTTGACGATATCGATCTCGGGGTGCGCCTGGGCGCAGTCGTCGGCCCAGCGGTAGATGCGGTTGACCAGGATGCCCGTGAACAGGAAATAGGGGAACACGATGATGCGCTTGTAGCCGAGCTTCACCGCCTTGTTCAGGCCCTCGTCGACCAGGGGATAGGCGACGCCGGAATAGCTGACCTCGGCCCAGCCGAAATCCATGCCTTCCCACAGCATGCGGGCGACCTTGTTGACGTTGGAATTGGCGTCCGAATCGTTGGTGCCGCGTCCGACCACCATCAACAGCGTGTCCTTGCGGGCGATCTCGCCGCCGGCCGCGTTGGCGGCGGCCTCGGCTTCTTCGATGCGGACCTTCGCCGCGCGCAGCAGCCGGGCGTCGATCGCCAGTTCGCGCCCGAAGCGCACGTCCAGGTCCGGATGGGCATGGGCGAAGCTGTTGATTTCCGACGGCAGGTCGTTTTTCACATGGCCCGCCGCGAACAGCATGCCGGGCACGCAGATGATGCGGTTGACGCCCCGGTCCCGCAATTTGTCCAGGCCCGTGCGGATGACGGGGGTGGCGAATTCCAGGAATCCGCTTTCTACGTCGTAATCGGGGAATCGCTTGGCCAGATGGCCCGCCAGGGTGCCGAATTCATCGACGGCCCCCTGGTCGCGGCTGCCGTGGCCGCAGATCATGATGCCGGTTTTTTGGGTTGTGTCAGTCGAGTTGGGCATTCGCTTGGTCCTTGCCTTCGAGCGGCCGCCGGCGCCATTGCCGACGGCAGGGTCTGATCCTTCGCCGCCTGGTCATTGCCTCCGGGTGGGAAAGTGGGCCGACTATACAGATTTCAGGATCAGGGGAAAGGGTGACGCCACGTCAACCGGCGGGCACGGGGCGTCCGTTCGTTTCGGTGTCTTCCAGGGCCTCCGGTTCGTCGCCGCCGTCTCCGGTTTCCGGGAAATCCTCTTCCCCAGGCTCCTCGGCTTCCGGCGGCTCGGGCGGCGGCAGGCCGGCCCGGCGTTCCAGGTCCTGGGCATCTTCCTCGCGCCCCAACGCGCGGAGCGCGGCGGCAAGGTTGACCTGACTGAGGGCGAGCGAGGCATCGCCCGGCATCAAGTGCTTTTCCTTGATTGCGACGGCGCGGCGGAACAGGGGCTCCGCCGCCTGGGTCTTGCCCCGGCGCCGGTAATAGAGGCCAAGGTTGTTGACCACGGCGGCGACGTTGAGATGATTGTCGCCCCAGGTTGCCTCGTCGGCGGCAAGGGCGCGCTGATAATGCAGCTCCGCGGCCTTGGCGTCGCCGGCCAGGTCGCAGGCGAGGCCCAGGTTGTTGAGGATGCCGCCCAGGTCGGGGTGGCCGTCGGCCCCGGACTTTTCCAGCAGGTCGAGGGCGGCCGCGAAATGCTTGCGCGCGGCTTTGTAGTCCTCCCGGCCGTGGGCCAGGGCGCCCAGTCGGCCCAGACATTCGACCCGCAGTTCCAGGTCGTCCTCGGGCACGGCGTCGGCGGCCAGCCGGAACAGGGTCGTGGCCTCTTCCCCGTCGCCACGCGCGGCCAGAAGGTCACCCGCGACCAAGCGGGCCAAGGCCGCGGCGCGGCCATGGATGCCGGCGGTCCAGGCATGTTTGTGGCCGGTGGTGTCCTCTTCCTCGGCGGCGCGGATCAGCAGGTCCGTGCCGCGGGCGATGTCGCCGGAAGCGATGGCGCCCCGGGCGTCATGCAGCAGCTTGGCTGCCGCCGGTGACCCGGCGCTGACGGTGCCAAGCCGCGCACGCAGGTCGTCCAGTTCGCCCGCGAAAGATCGCAGCCGCCCGTCACGTGCCTGATCGTCGACCCCTTGGTCGGCGAGAATTTCGGCCAGGCCCTGAATCTCGGGCGTGTCGGGCAGGGGGGCGGGCTCCATGGGCGCGGGCGCCATTACGTCGACCGGGGGCATGTCGGCCGCGGTCGGTTGGCTGCGCAGGATGGGATCGGGACGGTCCAGGCGGTCGCCGCCGCGAAGCCTGCGCCCGCCGAACAGCAGTACGCCGATTAGCGCCAGCGCCCCCGCTCCGGCTGCGGCGAGCACCCAGGTCGGCATCGTCGCGACGGTTTCCACCAGCGGCACCCACAGGTCCGCGGTCGCGTTCAGCACCCCGTCACGGATCAGCACCAAGTCCGACAGAAACTGTTCCATAACCGGAAAAAATACCCGCCCATGCCGATTTTGCACAGGGGAATGGCCCAATCGCCCGTCTGCGGGGCTCTGGCCGGGGCCGGGCGGCGGCGATGCGGCGTGGCGGCGTCGCCCGCCGGCCCCACGATTCGCGGGATGAGTCAGTCCGCCGGGCGGAAGGCCGGGTAATCGAAGGGCAGGGCGCCCATGCGCAGCAGTGCCTGGCGGCGGTTGCGTTCTTCCTCGTCGTCGATGTTGCGCTGGACGAAGGTCTCGACCGTATCGGCCAGATCGTGCAAAGCGAGCAGGCGTTGAATCAGGTCGCGTTGGCCCAGGGCGGGATGAGCACGGTCACGGGCCGGGATCTCGGCAAGCGGCACCGGACGCCCGTCGAGGGCAAGGGCGCCCCGGGTGCAGATATAGGCGCCGGCGTTGCGCACGGCGGGACCGAATTCGACATCGGTTTCCAGATCCGCAAGTTCGCCAAAAACATAATTGCCGCGTGTGGTCTCGGTGGTGTGCATATGGACGAGCTGAGCCGGCGTCAGCCAGTTGACGAACAGCGACACCACCGTGCCCGGTGCCGGATGCAGGGTTGCCGGAACCGATCCGTAGCCCGCGAAATGAGCGCAATAGACGCTGTCGAAATTCTTCAATTCAAGACGCACCACGGGTACGGCGCCATCCTCGGGGCGAGAGAATTTCCAGGCCAGCGCCGAGGGTGCTTGGTTCGATCCACAAGCGATCACCGGCACGCGTCCCTCAAGGTCCCCGCCCGTCAGGTCGTGAAGATGCGCGTCGCTGTCGACTGGCTGGACATGGCCCGCATGGATCACGAACGAACGGTCGGGCACGTCATAAGGATAGGCCAGCGCCCGGGAAACGGACCGGGGGCGGCGTGGACGGTCGGATGGGGTGGGCGGGTTATTCAAGGTATTTGGTGATGTCCACGTCGTCGATCTGATAGGGCTCCAGGAACCGGTCGGCGTATTCCTGGAACACGCCGGAAGTCAGGAACAACTTGAACAGTTCGCTGTCGATATGCGCGTCCTTTTTCATGAACGACATGATCTTGATGCTGTCCGACAGTTTCTTGGGGTCCTTGTAGGGCCGGTCGGCGGCGGTCAGGGCCTCGAAGATGTCGGCGATGGCCATGATGCGCGCCGGCACGGACATCTGATCCTCGGTCAGCTTCCGGGGATAGCCCGTGCCGTCCATCTTTTCGTGGTGGCCGCCGGCGTATTCCGGCACCCGCTTCAGATGCTTGGGGAAGGGCAGCTGTTCCAGCATGATGATGGTCTGCACGATGTGGTCGTTGATCTTGAAGCGTTCTTCCTCGGTCAGTGTCCCGCGGGCGATGCACAGGTTGTAGATTTCACCGAAATTGTACTTGTGCTCGGGGATGTTCAGCTTGAACCCGAAGGGGTTGTCGGGCTGGGCGGCGGGCTCCAGCGCGTCGCGGAAAACGACATGGTCGTCGCGGTCAGCCAGAAGGGTTTCCTTGGCCGGCACCGGCACGGGCGGCGTGCGGTCCTTGCGCTTGCGTTCCTCGAACGACAGGCCCAGGCGGTCGTCCAAAGTTCGCGTCCACTGGGTCTGGGCGATCTCGCGGATGCGCTCTTGGTCCTCGGGCGCCATGAATTCGTCGCCCACGTTGGCCTTGGCGACGAATTCCCAGTCTGCGTCGATCTTGGCCAGGGTCGCGTCCAGTTCGGCCTTCAGCGCGTCCGGGTCGCCTCGGCCCTCAAGCAGCGCCTTGTAGTACTCGATCTCGGCCTCGCGCTTGACCACCTCGAAGCGCATGCGCACCTCGTGAACCCGGTTGTAGATGGTTTCCAGCTTCACGGCTTTGTCGACGACGTATTCCGGCGTCGTGACCTTGCCGCAGTCGTGCAGCCACGCCCCGATGTGCAGTTCGTACCACTGCTCTTCGGTCAGGTCGAAATCCTTGAACGGGCCGTTCTTGTCGTCGCAGGCGGCCTTGGCCAGCATCTTGGTCAGTTCGGGCACGCGCTGGCAGTGGCCGCCGGTATAGGGAGACTTGGCGTCAATCGCCGACGCGATCAGCTCGATAAAGCTTTCCAACAGCTTGCGCTGGCTTTCCAGCAGCTGCTGGTTGTCGAGGGCCACGGCGGCCTGGGAGGCCAAGGCCTCGACCAGGGGCTGAATTTGCTTGGAAAATTCAATGACCGTGCCCGACGGGTCGGTGGCATTGAGCAGCTGGATAACGCCGATGATTTCATCCTGGCTGTTCTTCAGGGGTACGGTGAGGAACGATTTGGAGCGATAGCCCGTACCCTCGTCGAATTTCTTGGTGCCGGAAAAGTCGAAATTCTCAGCCTCGTAGGCGTCCTTAATGTTGATCGATTCGCCGGTCAGGGCGCAGTAGCTGGCGATGTTCTTCTGGTTCGGCTGGCCCGTTTCCGGATCGAACAGGCGGATCGGTGGAAAGGTGATGTCCTTGCCCGTGGTGCCGCCCAGCGCGATGTTGAGGGAATCGGTGCGCATGATCTCGAACTTCAGCGCGTCCTCTTCCGTCTTGATGTAAAGGGTCCCGCCATCGGCCGAGGTCAGGTCCTTGGCCTCCAAAAGAATCTTTTCCATCAAGCGGTTGATGTCGCGTTCGGCGGACAACGCGATGCCAATATCGATCAGGCGCTGAAAATTCTTCAGCGCCGGATCGGTCTGCGCAGTCATTGCGTCACCGGACATGTTTCACCAATGAGGTCTTCACTTCCCGTCGTGCCCTGGAATTATTCCGGCCTCTCCAACCGGGCATCCCTCGAAATCCTAATCCGCCGGTGTTTATAGGGAGTTAATGTCATTTACCGGCACCGGAAAGGGTATCCGCCTTTGTCCCCCATGACAACTGAACGCGATTTGACGGACAATTGGCATAAGGGATGGCAATTTCACCTTTTGCCCCATGGTTTCAGCGGCTAACGTCGGCGCGCGCCGGAAAACCTGCCCCGGTGACAAGGAAACCGCATATGGCTTATGCCTCGCTCAGGGATTTTATTTTCAACCGGCTGGAGCCGGCAGGCCGCCTTGTGCGCGTCAAAACCCCCGTGTCGCCGGAACTGGAAATGACGGAAATCCAGACCCGTCTGATCGCCGAGGGCGGCCCGGCCGTGCTGTTCGAGAATGTCGTGGGACGGGACGGCAAGGCATTCGGCATGCCGGTCCTGGTCAATCTGTTCGGCACGGTGGAACGGGTCGCCTGGGGCATGGAGCGCGAACCGGCGGAGCTGCGCGAGGTCGGCGAGGCCCTTGCCTTTCTGCGCCAGCCGACGCCGCCGGAAAACCTGCGCCAGGCCATGGACATGCTGCCGTTGCTGAAAACCATGGTCGCCATGAAGCCGAAGACGGTGAAATCGGCGCCCTGCCAGGAAATCGTGCTCAAGGGGGATGACATCGACCTTGCGGCTCTGCCGATCCAGACCTGCTGGCCGGGCGAGCCGGCGCCGCTGGTCACCTGGCCGCTGGTCGTGACCCAGGGGCCTCAGGCGGGGCAGAAGGGCGGCGACAAGCGCGATGGCTTCAATCTGGGCATCTATCGCATGCAGGTGACGGGACGGAACACCACCCTGATGCGCTGGCTGAAGCATCGGGGAGGCGCCCAGCACCACGCCCGGTGGAAGGAAACCCGGCCCGAGCCCCTGCCCGCCGCCGCCGTCATCGGCGCCGATCCGGGCACCATCCTGGCCGCTGTCACGCCGGTGCCGGACACCCTGTCGGAATACCAGTTCGCCGGCATGCTGCGCGGCAAGCGGGTCGATCTGGTCGATTGCAAGACCGTGCCCCTGAAGGTCCCGGCCGAAGCCGAGATCGTCATCGAAGGTCATGTCTCGCTGGAAGACTACAGCGACGAGGGGCCTTACGGCGATCACACGGGTTATTACAATTCTGTCGAGCCGTTTCCCGTGTTCACGGTCTCGGCCATCACCATGCGCCGGGATCCGATTTATCTGTCGACCTATACGGGCCGCCCGCCGGACGAACCGTCGATCCTGGGCGAGGGGTTGAACGAGGTCTTCGTGCCCCTGTTCCGTCAGCAGTTTCCGGAAGTGGTCGATTTCTGGCTGCCGCCCGAGGCCTGCTCCTACCGCGTCGCCGTGGTCTCCATGAAGAAGGCTTACGCGGGTCATGCCAAACGCATCATGATGGGGGTGTGGTCCTACCTGCGTCAGTTCACCTATACCAAGTTCGTGATCGTGGTCGACGAAGACATCAACGCCCGGGATTGGAACGACGTGATCTGGGCGATCTCGACCAACGTTGATCCGGCGCGCGACGTGACGATGATCGAGAACACGCCCATCGACTATCTGGACTTCGCCTCGCCGGAACCCGGCCTGGGCAGCAAGATGGGGATCGACGCGACGGCCAAGATGGGGGCGGAAACGCACCGGGAATGGGGCCGCAAGATCCGCATGTCGGATGACGTGATCGACGAGGTCACCCGCAAATGGGCCGATTACGGCCTGCCGGGATCGGGCAAGCCGATCTGGAAATGATGCCTCAGCAGGCCTCGGCGTAGCTGAAATACATGTCGCGGGCGGTCTGGAACATGGGGCCGGGACGCAGGGGACGCTCGTCCAACTGTGTGCAGGGGATGACCCTGGAATAGTTGCCGGTGGCGAACAGTTCGTCGGCGTCAAGCAGGTCCTCGAAGCTGATCGCGCGTTCCACGACTTCGATGCCGGCGTCGCGTAGAAGCCGGATGACCCGCTGGCGGGTGATGCCGTCAAGGAAGGTGCCGTTGGGCGCCGGCGTGTGCACGACACCATCCTTCACCATGAACAGATTGGCCGACGAGAATTCGGCCACGTTGCCGTCCGGGTCAAGCATCACGCCGGTATCGAATCCGCGTTCGTTGGCGTCGGCCACGGCGCGCGACACGTTGGGGTACAGGCAGGCGGCCTTGGCCCCGGTCGGCGCCATGTCGGCGGCCGGACGTCGGAACGGCGACAGGCAGGCCTTGAAGCCGGTCGGTGCGGGCAGGGTCGATTCTTCCACCGTCAGGACGAAATGGGTCGATGCCGGGTCGGGCACGACGAACCCGCCCGAGGCATAGAACAGCGGGCAGATGTACAGTTGGGCGTCGTCGGGAAATTGCTGGATGCCTTCAAGGGACAGGTCGACGATGTCTTCCGTCGTCACGTCCGGCGCCATGCCCATGATGCGGGCTGAGCGGATGGCACGCGCGCAATGGGCCTCCAGATCGGGGACCTTGCCGGCCATGGACCGGGCCCCGTCGAACACGGCCGAGCCCAGCCACATGGCGTGATCGGTCGCCTTGGCGACGGCGGGCTCGTCATCGTGCCATTCGCCGTCGACCCAACTGATGGCGTTGCCACCCCTACTTTGTCCATATTTCATGGCATCGGCCTTTCAAAACTCCCAAAGCCAGCGCCACTCTCTTCGCACATGCAGCATAACCCTTTGGGGCCGAAAGGCCAAGGGTGGGGTGGAAAACCACGTAATCACAGTTCTTTGTGGTGGAATTTCAACGTCTGCCGGAAAAGTTATCCCGGGGTGCGGCGGCCTACTGGCTGGCCCAGACGACGCGGGAAATCCATTCGACCTGGGCAAGGTCCAGGGACCGGTCCTCGTGCGCCGGGTTCAGGGATTGCAGGTCGATGTGACGCGCCGTGCGGCGGATCAGCACCTTGGCCATGACCTCACCCTCCGTCGTCTTGACGACGACGCGGTCGCCGCGCCGGACCGAGGCATGGGGGGCGACGATGATGGTATCGCCGTCACGGAACACGGGCTCCATGCTGTCGCCGTTGATTTCCAGGGCGAAGGTGTTGGGATCGTTCAGTCCGGGGAAGGGGATTTCATCCCAGCCGCCGCCCACGGGGTATCCCGCATCGTCGAAGAACCCTGAATTTCCGGCCTGGGCGAAGCCGATCAGCGGCACGTTGCGGTAGACGCCGCCGCCTTCGGTCTCGTCCACGTAGGACACCCATTCCGACAGGCTGGCCCCCGTGGCCTGCAGAATCTTGGCGATGCTTTCCGTCGATGGCCAACGCAGCTTGCCGTCGCGCGTCGTGCGCTTGCTCTTGTTGAAGGTGGTGGGGTCAAGGCCGGCCTTGCGGGCAAGCCCGGAGGTCGACAGGCCATGTTCGCGGGCCAGCCGGTCAACTGCATGCCATACGCTTGAATGCCGCAACATGGGAACATTGTCTTACAATTTGCGGCCAATTTCCATAGCGAATCGTCATGGCAGGCCGATTTTGAGGTGAGATGGGTTCGCAAGGTATATAGGAAAATCAACCCAATTATATACTTCCCGCCACAACGTCAATCTATGGTGATATTACCACAAGAACGTTGGAATCGCTTGGGTTATAATGTGCGCCATGAGCGCGACAGAGGAAATCAAGAGAGGACTTAATTCCGAATCCGCTATTTCTTTTTTGAGGGCTGCGGCGCTGGACGAGAATCTCCTGTCTGATTTAGATCGGGAGATTGAGCTTTGGGATCGGAGATTTGACTCTTCAAGAACCCTGACAGAAACCCTCCTGGAGATTCTGGGGTCCCGACTAGAAGGGCGCTAATCATCATTTCTCGTTGCGCCCTTTTTTCTGCCCTGCGGGTTTTGGCCTTGAAGTATTTCAGTTCTTTATCGAGCAATCTGTTCGCCACAAAATAGCAGAGCAAAATATACCCAAGATTCAAAGGAACCGGGATGTCAGCAAAGCCCCGCAGCTTCTGAATGTCCTTGTACGCTTTTAGCCTGTGATTTTTAGGGAGAGGGATTTTTCTAAATTCATCGCGGATCAGGTCATGGGTGAAATCTAGCGGCTTTTTGGAATGAACAATCGAGTTCCGTATTTTTCCGATATGCAGGAGGCCGCCCTTAGTCGCCTCGTCGATCACTCCAAGAGCGTCAGCGAGCATAACTTTCTTGTTAAATGACGCCAGCGGACCTGGTTCATGGACAAGAGACACCCAAGTCTCTTCGTCTTTTTTTGCAAGTTTTCGCCTAAGTAGTTTTTCGAGATGCCCCTCGACGACCGTCTGACCAGTGACCGCAAGGAGAATATGGTGTTGATCAAGCTTGAGGCCTTCGGCAATTTTTGCCAACTCCTCATGTTCTGGAAGGAGCGCGGTATACTTCCGCAAGTTTAATTTGTCCCGGCCTCGGTTCCGTGACGCCATAAGAACCCCATCAATATGCTATAATCACAGTCCAATGAAACCTGACGAAAAATACAGCGACAAAGAGGCCGCCGAGCGTTTCGAGAAAACGCTGCGGGGCGCTCTTTCGACGCCCCCTCAACCGTTGAAGAATAAACCTTCGGCGCGGCCTGAGTCGAAAGCAAAAAGGAAGCCCGTTAAGGCTTCCTCTTAAGATGCTTCGCCAGTTTGCGGACGTACCACGCCCGCATGGTGTCAGGCATTGGGTCAGTTAGCTTGTCGATACGTCAGCCGCTTGCCTTCCGCACCTTTGACGGCAAGGGCTGCACGTTCCCCATCGGTAACGTGGCGCGCGTTGTAGCGGAAATCGAACTCCGCCAGATAGCGGTGCAGGTGCTTTTCGCTGCAATGCTGGTAGACGCCTTTCATCCCGCGCTTGAATATCGAGAAATAGCCTTCGATGGTGTTGGTATGGACGGGGCCACGGGCGTATTCCTTGGCGCTGTGGTTCACCTTCTCATGGGCTGAGACAAGTTCCTTGGCATCGCCGTAGAGGCGGCTTTCATCCGTGTACAGGACGGCCTCACGGGCCACGTTGGCGTTGACGATCTCCGTCACCGTTACCTTGGTTGCATGGGGAACATGGAAGGACCGCACATCGCCGCCGCGCTCCACCAGTGAGACGATGGCCCGCTTGTTGGCGGGGCCACGGGCACCCGACTTGGAATAGGGGCGACCATCGGAACGCACCGTCTTAGGCTCATCGATGTTGCCGAAATAGGTTTCATCGGCCTCGACGGGAGCGCCGTTGCCGCCAAGCGGCGGAAGATCCAGACCGCCGGCCCGCATTGCTTCGCGGATACGGTGGTGCATGAACCAGGCCGACTTGTAGGTAAGCCCGAGCATCCGGTGCAACTGGTGCGCGGACATGCCTTTCTTGGAGGACGAAACCAGATAGAAGCCCAGGAGCCACTTGTGCAGTTTGATATGGCTGCTTTCCATGACGGTGCGCGTGGTGACGGTGAAGTCCTTGCGGCATTCAGGGTTGCCACAGCGGTAGCGGCCAACGCGCTTCGTTTCATAGTGCCGCTCCGTTTCGCCACAGTGACCACAGACGGGGCCGTTAGGCCAACGGATGCCCTCAAGCGCCGCGCGGGCGGCGGTTTCGTCGGTGAACATCGGGTCGGTTAACTTCGTCATGGCTGGCTCCTTTGATAGAGCCAATCATACATTATGGTCTTGTGGCGTCAAGTATATAATTGGGAAAATCAACCTTAAAAATTATTGACATGGGAATTTTAGGCTGGTAATCTGTATTTGTTCTTGAAATGTTCTGTTCTGTTTCAAGCCGTAAGGAGGCCGCTTCCCGTGAAACGCAAACGCTATTTCCCGCGCCCTCAGCCCGCCGGCGCCGTCCGGCCCTTCGACACGGCGGAAGAGGCCTGGTTCTGGTTCATGCGGGCCCATCGCGCGCGGCGCGACGGTCAGCGGTTCGAGGCCGGCGGCGGCATGGCCCGGCCGTGCGAAGCCGATGACATCTACCTTGCCGCCGTCTCCCTGGTGCGGGCGGGGGTGCTGAAGGTTCTGCATCTGCGCACGTTATTGGAATTCGGTGCCCGCGACCGCCCCCCCGACGCCCGCCTGCGGGACGAGGCCTGGCCCGCCCGCCTGTGGGATGAAGCGCTTGACCGCATGACGACGGTGCTGCGCCGCAAGGGCATCCTGGCATGAGCGACGACAAGGCCCTGGCCGGCCCGGACCTGGCCGTGGTCGCCTTCACCGGGCGGGCGACCCTGCCCTGGTTGCGTCTGCTGAAGCCCGGGTTCCGGCACTGCTTCGTGCTGCTGCGCACGCGGGGCAACTGGCTCTATTACGACCCCATGGCCCATTACACCTTCGCCTCGGCGATCGGGGCCTATCCGCTGCTGGGCCTGCTGCGCGTGTTCCGCCGCCGGGGCTGCCGATTGCGTCTCGCGCGGCCCCGCATGCCGCCGCCCCGCGCCCTGGCCTGGCGGCCCTATACTTGTGTCGAGGCGGTCAAGCGGGTGCTCGGCCTGCAGGAACCCTGGGTTTTGACGCCGTGGCAGTTTTACCGATATCTCAGCCGGCGGCGGAAAGAAGCCGTCCGGCGATGATGGCGGCCAGAACGATCAGCCCGAAATCCCGGTTCGACTTGAACCGCGCCAGGCAGACCTTGGCATTGTCGAGATCAAGGCTGCGCACCTGCCAGGTAAGATGCAGTCCCGCCACGGCCAGACCCGCGAAATAAATCGGGTGCAAGGCCGCGTGCATGCCCGCCGCCGCCAGCAGGGTGATCGTGCCGCCGTAGAACGCGGCCAGCCAGGGGCGGGTCGCATCGCCGAATTTTAAGGCCGTCGACTTGACGCCGACCAGGACGTCATCTTCCTTGTCCTGATGGGCATAGATGGTGTCGTAGCCCATCGTCCATAGCAGGCCCGCGGCATACAGCAGCACCGCCGGGGCCTCTAGCCCGCCCGTCACCGCGGCCCATCCGACCAGCGCGCCCCAATTGAAAGTCAGGCCCAACACGAACTGGGGCCAATAGGTGACCCGCTTGGCGAAGGGATAGAGGGCGACCAGGACCAGAGACGACGCCCCCAGGACCACCGTATAGGTGTTGAATTGCAGCAGCACGGCGAGCCCGATTCCGAGCTGCAGGGCCAGGAACGCCAGCGCCTGGATGACCGAGACCTGGCCGGACGTGATGGGCCGCGTGGCCGTGCGCGCGACCTTTTTGTCGATATCCCGGTCGGCGATGTCGTTGACGGTGCAGCCCGCCCCCCGCATGACCAGGGCCCCCACGGCGAACAGAGCCATGAACCAGGGGTCGGGCCAGCCGGGTGCGGCCATCGCCGTCGCCCACCAGCAGGGCAGCAGCAGCAGCCAGGTGCCGATCGGCCGGTCCAGGCGCGCGAGGCGCAGATAAGGCCTGAGGCCTTCCCCCGGGACACGGTCGATCCAGCTTTGCGGCGGAATGTCCGAGGCCGAAACTTGTTGTCGTTCATCCATGGCCTCAAGTAATAGGGGCGGGACCCGTGACATTCAAAGGGGAAAAGCGCCATGGCGGCAGGGATCCGCCTCTACGTCGACGGCCCCCTCGGGGCCAGCACCGCCGTCGAGGCGACGGCCGACCAGGCTCATTACCTGGGCCGGGTCATGCGCTTAGGTGTCGGCGATCCGGTCCTGCTGTTCAACGGCCGTGACGGCGAATGGCGGGCCGAGATCACGCGCATGGACAAGCGCGCAGCCGAGATGGCCATCCGGGAAAAAACCCGCGATCAGACCGAAGCTGCGGGCCTCTGGCTCGCCTTCGCGCCGGTGAAGAAGACCGGCACCGATTTCATCGTTCAGAAGGCGACGGAACTGGGCGCATCGCGCCTGATGCCCGTCGCCACGGCCAATACCCAGACCGGGCGCACGAATACGGCGCGCCTCCGCGCCCAGGCCGTCGAGGCGGCGGAACAATGCGAGCGCCTGTCCGTGCCCGAAGTTTCCGACATGACCGATCTGGACACCCTTCTGGCCGATTGGCCCCAGGACCGGCCCCTGTTCGCCCTCGACGAGACTGGCGGCGGCGTCCCCCTTGCGGCGGTTGCCGCGACGGCGGGAGCGGCGGTCGGATTTTTAGTCGGTCCGGAAGGCGGCTTTCAGGCGCGGGAGCTTGACAGGTTTGCTAAGCTTCCCTTCATCACCCCGGTGACGCTGGGTCCCCGCATCCTGCGCGCCGAAACGGCCTGCCTTGCCGCACTTTCCGTATGGCAGGCGGTTGTAGGCGACTGGACCTGACCAAATATTGGAACGGCGAACCTTCCTTCTTCCCGCCCGTTCCCACCAACAACGAAAGACCCGGCCATGGCCAATGACAGTTCCCCCAAGTCCCAACCCGTCACCGACAAGGCCACCCTGGTCGAATACCTGGAAGCAGGCTGCAAGCCCGCGCGCGATTGGCGCATCGGCACGGAACACGAAAAATTCGCCTACGACCTGAAGACCCTGCGCCCGCTGACCTATGACGGCGAGCCGGGCGTGCGCCAGATGCTCGACGCCCTGACCCGCTTCGGCTGGACCCCGGTGCTTGAGAAAGGCAACGTCATCGCCCTGTCGAAGCCGGACCGCAGTTCGATCTCGCTGGAGCCGGCGGGGCAGTTGGAATTGTCGGGGGCGCCCGTGGAAACCATCCACCAGACCTGCGGCGAAGTGACCGAGCATCTGAAGCAGGTGAAAACCGTGGCCAGTGAGCTCGGCATCGGGTTTCTGGGCCTGGGCTACAACCCCAAATGGACGCGCGATGACATGCCCTGGATGCCCAAAGGGCGCTACGCGATCATGCGGGACTACATGCCGACCAAGGGGTCCCTGGGGCTGGAGATGATGCAGTCGACTTGTACCGTGCAGGTCAACCTGGACTTCAATTCCGAAGCGGTGATGCGCCAGATGTTCCGCGTTGCCCTGGCGCTGCAGCCCATCGCCACGGCGCTCTGGGCCAATTCGCCGTTCCGCCATGGCAAGCCCAACGGCTTCCTGTCCTACCGCTCCCACATCTGGACCGATGTCGATCCGGACCGCTGCGGCACCCTGCCGTTCGTGTTCGAAGACGGCTTCGGGTTCGAACAATATGTCGACTACATCCTCGACGTGCCCATGTACTTCGTCTACCGCGACGGCAATTACATCAACGCCGCCGGGCAGTCGTTCCGCGATTTTATGGCGGGCCGGCTGCCGGCCCTGCCGGGGGAACTTCCGACCATGAAGGACTGGGAAGACCACATGACCACGGCCTTCCCCGAGGTGCGCTTGAAGACCTTCCTGGAAATGCGCGGTGCCGACGGTGGGCCCTGGGCCCGGCTGTGTGCGCTTTCGGCCTTCTGGGTCGGGCTGCTGTACGACACCGAAGCCCGCGACGCCGCCTGGGACCTGGTCAAGGACTGGACCGAGGACGAGCGCGAGGCCATGCGCCGGGACGTGCCCAAGACGGCCCTGAAAACCCCGTTCCGCGACAAACAGGTCAAGGACATCGCCTGCGAAGTCCTGTGCATCGCCCGCCAGGGGCTGAAGAACCGGGCCCGTCTCGACGCCGTCGGCCTGGATGAAAGCCATTTCCTGAAGCCCATGCACCAGATCTGCGATTCCGGCATGACCCAGGCCGAGGAACTGCTGGTCGCCTATGAGCGCCGCTGGAAGGGCAACATCGATCCCGTGTTCACGGAGTACGCCTACTAACTTTGCTTGCTCCCGGGCCGGGCGCGGGGTTAGGTTCCCGCTCCATTCCAGACCCAAAGAGCCCGAACCATGACCGATCTGCGCGAAATCGCCGAAAACGCCAATGCCTGGCCCTTTGCCGAGGCCCGCGAGCTGCTGAAACAGCTCGGCGGCAAGCTGCCGGAAAAGGGCTATGTGCTGTTCGAAACGGGCTACGGTCCCTCGGGCCTGCCGCACATCGGGACCTTCGGCGAGGTCGCGCGCACGACCATGGTGCGTCATGCGTTCGAAACGCTGACCGGCATGCCGACCAAGCTGTTCGCGTTCTCGGACGATATGGACGGGCTCAGGAAGGTGCCGGAAAACCTGCCCAACCAGGACATGCTGACGGAAAACCTGGGCAAGCCCCTGACCTCGATCCCCGATCCCTTCGGCACCCACGAAAGCATGGGCCATCACAACAACGCGCGGCTGCGCGCGTTCCTTGACGGCTTCGGCTTCGACTATGAATTCAAAAGCTCGACCGAGTGCTACAAGGCGGGCGCGTTCGATGCCACGCTGCTGACCCTGCTGCAACGCTATGACGCGGTGATGAAGGTCATCATCCCGACGCTGGGCGAAGAACGGCGCGTGACCTACAGCCCCTTCCTGCCCGTGTGTCCCAAGACCGGGCGCGTGCTGCTGGCCCCCGTGTTGGAAACCAACCCGGCCGCCGGCACCATCGTTTACGAAAACGAAGACGGCGAAAAGATTGAAACCCCCGTCACCGGCGGTCATTGCAAACTGCAGTGGAAGCCCGACTGGGCCATGCGCTGGACGGCGCTGGGCGTCGATTACGAAATGTCGGGCAAGGATCTGATCGAATCCGTGAAGCAGTCGGGCGCCATCTGCCGCATCCTGGGCGGCAAGCCGCCCAAGGGCTTCACGTATGAGCTGTTCCTGGACGAGAACGGCGAGAAGATTTCAAAATCCCGCGGCAACGGCCTGACCATGGAGGAATGGCTCGCCTACGCCCCGCCGGAAAGCCTGTCCCTGTTCATGTTCCAAAAGCCCAAGACGGCCAAGCGCCTGCATTTCGACGTGATCCCCAAGAACGTGGACGACTACCTCGCGCACCTCTCCGCCTATCCGGGCCAGGACGACGCGCAGAAGCTGGCCAACCCGGTCTGGCACATCCACTCCGGCAATCCGCCCGCCCCCCAGGCGGCGCTCAGCTATTCGATCCTCTTGAACCTCGCGGGCGTGTGCGGGACCGAGGACAAGGACGTGCTGTGGCATTTCATCTCGCGCTACCGCCCGGACCTGACGGCTGAAAACGCGCCGTTCATCGACGGTCTGGTCGGCACGGCCATCGCCTACTATCGGGATTTCATCAAGCCGGCCAAGGTCTACCGCCCACCGACGGAAACGGAACGCGCGGCGCTGCAGGATCTGGCCGACACGCTGAAGGGCATGGACGCCAAATCGGAAGCGGAAGAATTGCAGACCCAGGTCTACGAGGTCGGCAAGCGCCACGGCTTCGAGAACCTGCGCGACTGGTTCAAGGCGCTCTACGAAACCCTGCTCGGCCAATCCCAGGGCCCCCGCATGGGCTCGTTCATCGCGCTATACGGCGTAGCGGAGACGATCACTTTGATCGACCGGGCGCTCAAGGGCGAGGACCTGGCGGCTTCCACCTGAGGCAAAACCGTAATTTAAGTCTGTGGGTTACGCCCCGGTGCCGCCCACCGTCAGTTGATTGACCAGCAACGTCGGCTGCCCCACGCCCACGGGCACGCCCTGGCCGTCCTTGCCGCAGGTGCCGATGCCCGGGTCCATTTCCATGTCGTTGCCGACCATGCCGACGTGGTTGAGCACGTCCTTGCCGTCGCCGATCAGGGTCGCCCCCTTCAGGGGACGGCCGACCTTGCCGTTTTCGATCTCGTAGGCTTCGGTGCAGGAAAACACGAACTTGCCGGACGTGATGTCAACCTGGCCGCCGCCGAAGCTGACGGCATAGACGCCCTTTTTCACGGAGGCGAGAATTTCCCCCGGGTCCTTGTCGCCGCCCAGCATGTAGGTATTGGTCATGCGCGGCAGGGGCTGATGGGCGTAGCTTTGGCGTCGCCCGTTGCCCGTGGGGGCCATGCCCATGAGCCGCGCGTTGGTGCGGTCCTGCATGTAGCCCTTGAGGATGCCGTCCTCGATGAGGACCGTGTTCTCGGCCGGCGTGCCTTCGTCGTCGATGGTGAGGCTGCCGCGCCGGTCCTGAATCGTGCCGTCGTCGACCACGGTCACGCCCTTGGCGGCCACGCGCTCACCCATCAATCCGGAAAACACCGATGTCTTCTTGCGGTTGAAGTCGCCTTCCAGGCCATGGCCGATGGCTTCGTGCAGCAGAATGCCGGGCCAGCCCGGGCCCAGGACCACGGGAACCTCGCCGGCCGGGGCGGGGACCGACTGCAAATTCACCTCGGCCTGGCGGAAGGCCTCGTCGACCACGGCCTTCCAGCTGGCGGCGTCCATGTAGCGCTCATACGTCACGCGGCCGCCGACGCCGTAGCTGCCCGTTTCCATGCGGCCGTCCTGTTCCAGTACGACGGAGACGTTCATGCGCACCAGGGGGCGTATGTCGGCGACTCGATGACCGCCCGAACGCAAAATCTGCACCGCCTGCCAGTTGCCGAGGATCGAGGCCGAGACCTGGCGCACGCGGGCGTCCTTGCCACGGGCATAGGCGTCGATGGCGCGCAGCAGGTCGACCTTTTCCTGAAAATCGACCAGGGCCAGCGGGTTGTCTTCCATGTACAGCGCCCGGTTGGTGCCGTTCGGCGCGGCGGCGAGGCTGCCCGTATGGCCCCGGCGCACGGCCTTCACCGTTTCGCCGGCGCGGCCGATGGCGGCTTCCGACAGTTCGGAGGCATGGGAATATCCCGTGCTTTCCCCGGCGATGGCGCGCAGACCGAAGCCCTGGGCCGTGTCGAAATTGGCGGTTTTGATCTGGCCGTCGTCGAGCACCAGGCTTTCCGATTGCCGGTATTCCAGGAACAATTCGCCGTCGTCCATACCGGTCAGGGCATCGTCCAGCATGCCTTGCACGCGGTCCCGGTCCATGCCGGTACGGTTGAAGAACAGGTCGTCGGTGGCGGCAAGATCGGTCATGGCATCCCTTGGGGGTTGAGCGGGCGTTGAAATTTAATGGGCACGAAACGGCCCCGTCTTGGTTATATAGAGGCCCTGGTTATATAGGGACCGTTGAAGGCATTTTCGAGTATACGGGTGACCATGTTCAAGGAACATCCCCTGCGCCGCGCGCTCGCGGAAGAAATTCACGCCCGCCCGCCAGCCAATCTGGCGGCCCCCGTGCAGGTCTCGCATATCGCCCTGATCTCGGGCGAGGACGGCATGGCGCCCCACGTCGCCCATCTGGAAGCGCTCTGCAAGCACTTCCGCGTTGCCCCGCCGCCGGCGGATGCGACCCATTTCTCGGCGGAACTGGGCGAGGTTCAACTCAAGTGGGAACGCCATACGGAATTCTCCACCTTTACCATCATTCGCCCGGGCGCCTTTGCTCAGCCGTTCAAGGGTACGGCCGTGGACAGTCTGCCCAAAGATTGGCTGACGGATTTGCCGGGCCAAGTCATCGCCGCCTGCCATGTGGCGGTCGAAACGGGGCTTGGAAGCCATCGCACGCCCGCCGACCTGGCGGGACTGTTCGACAACAATCCGATCACCGGCTCCATCGTGTCCGGCGGCAACGCGTGGCTCTGGGCCGATTTCCAGCTTCATTCCGACGGCTTCACCCGGTTCCTGTTCAACGTCGGCGAAATTACACCGCCGACCCTGGGCCGGCTGATCCAGCGCATGCTGGAAATCGAGACCTACCGCATGATGGCCATGCTGGCCTTTCCGCTGGCCAAGGAATCGCGTCCGCGCCTGACGGCGGTGGAAACCAAACTGGGCGGCATCATCGCGCGGCTCGGCACCCGCGAGGCGGTCGAGGACGAACGCCAGTTGCTGGACGACCTGTCGGCGCTGGCCGCCGAGACCGAGGCCGTCAATGTGGCCACCGCCTACCGTTTTGCCGCCGCCCGCGCCTATCACGAACTGATCAAGCGGCGCATGGCGTCGATGCGCGAGGAACGCATGGAGGGCGTGCCGCCGGCCATGGATTTCCTCGATCGCCGCTTCGCCCCGGCCATGGAATCCTGCGAAAACCTGGCGACGCGGGTGGAAAGCCTGTCGGGCCGCATCTCGCGGGCGACCTCGCTGCTGCGGACCCGGGTCGACGTCGCGCTGGAGGCCCAGAACCGCGACCTTCTGGAATCCATGAACCGCCGCGCGCGCCTGCAACTGCGTCTGCAGGAAACGGTCGAGGGGCTGTCCGTCGTCGCCATCAGCTACTATCTGCTGTCGCTCATTTCCTACCTGGCCAAGGGGGCCAAGACGGCCGGCCTGTCGCACGTTGACCCCTATGTCGTCGTCCTGGTCGCCTTTGTGCCCGTGGTCGTCGGCATCGGGTTCGGCGTTCGGCGCATGCGCCGGGTGATCGAAAAATCGACGGACGGCAAGACGACCCCCGATCCCTGATCCCAACGCTTGGCTCTTGACGTTTTCCGGGGCGGCTGTATTTTTCAGCTTCGTGGTGATTTGTTCGACCAGCTTGCGGCCACGTTAAAAATCCCGCTAAACGGTCTGTGGCGTTCTCGCCCTGACCCTTTGTATTTAGCGGTCGGGGTTTTTTATGGCCGGGCCGAACCAGAAATTCAGCCTGCCTGGAATAATGAAGAGAGCGTGAGATGACAGACGACAACAACAATCCCGAAACCTGGCGCCCGGCGACCCAGATGGTGCGCGGCGGCACCTTTCGGTCCAATTTCGAGGAAACGTCGGAGGCCATTTTCGCGACCTCGGGCTATGTCTATGCCTCGGCCGAACAGGCGGAACAATCCTTCAAGGGCGAGATCGAGCGTTACATCTATTCGCGCTACGCCAACCCGACCGTCTGTATGTTCGAGCGTCGCATGGCGCTGTTGGAAGGGGCCAAGTTCGGCATGGCCTTCGGCAGCGGCATGGCGGCGATGTTCGCATCGCTCGCCAGCTTCGTGAAGGCGGGCGACCGCGTGGTCGCGTCGCGGGCCCTGTTCGGCTCCTGCCTCTACGTGGTCCAGGACCTGCTGCCGAAGTACGGGGTCGAGACCGTTTTGGTTGACGGCACGGACCTGGCGCAATGGGAAGCGGCCCTGTCCAAGCCGGCCGTCGCCGTGTTCCTGGAAACGCCGTCCAACCCCTGTCTCGACATCATCGATGTGAAGGCCGTGGCCGACCTGACCCATAAGGCCGGTGGGCGGCTGATCGTCGACAATGTGTTCGCCACGCCGGTGCTGCAAAAGCCGCTGACCCTGGGGGCGGACATCGTCATGTATTCGACGACCAAGCATGTCGACGGCCAGGGCCGCTGCATGGGCGGCGCGCTCCTGACCAATGACGAGGAATATTATACCGACCATTTGGTGCCCTGGATGCGCCATACCGGCCCGGCCATGAGCCCGTTCAACGCCTGGACCATGCTCAAGGGCTTGGAGACCATCAACATCCGCGTGCGCCAGCACTGCGCCAACGCGCGCGCCCTGGCCGACTTCCTGGAAGGTCAGGCGGGGATCGTCAAGGTGCTCTATCCGGAATTGAAATCCCATCCGCAGCACGCCCTCGCCATGCAGCAGATGGCGGCGGGCTCGACCATGCTGTCGTTCGAATTGCCGGGCGGCAAGGCCGCCGCGTTCCGCTTCCTCAACGCCCTCAACCTGGTCGATATCTCCAACAACCTGGGCGACACCAAATCGCTCACGACCCATCCGGCGACCACGACCCATCAACGCCTGACACCGGAAGACCGCGCCGCGCTCGGCATCGGCGACGGGCTGATCCGGCTGTCGGTCGGGCTGGAGGACGTCGAGGATCTGAAGGAAGATCTGGCGCGCGGGCTTAAGGCGGCCAACGGCTGACCCTCCTAGAGGGCAGCCAAGATTGGGATTACTTCTGTAGCCAGGGCAGGCCGTCGACTTTCCAGCCACCCATGGTGCCGCGGTGGTTGGCGCCGTCCTTGTCGCCTTCGAAGCCGGTCAGGATGTTGTAGGACTTGGCATAACCCGCTTCCGTCGCGGCCTTGGCGGCGGCGATGGAGCGCACGCCCGAGCGGCACAGGAACAGCACGGTCGCGTCCTTGTCGGCGACCTGGTCTTCCAGGTCGTCGGTAAACTCCGGATTGACGTCGCCCTTGGGAAACAGCACCCAGGAAATCATCCGCAATTCCTTGCCCAGGGGCGACAGGTCGGGCAGGCCCACATAGGCCCATTCCGCATGGGTGCGCACATCGACCAGCACGGCCTTGGGGTCCTTCTGAAGAAGGTCCCAAGCGTCCTTGGGCGAAATGTCTCCGGCGTATCCGTCAGTCATGGAGTGTCGTTCCTGGTTCGCTCGGCCTGTTCCGAGACGCGGCCCATGTATCGCGCAGCACGCCCTAGGCGTCCAGCACTTTCAACATTTCCGGGACAGTGACGAATTTCTCGCGTGGATTGCCCGAGCCCTCGGCGCGGGCGACCTCGGCGGCCTCGATCTTCTTCCAGTCGTCGAAGCTGACGGCGCGCACGCCGCGTTCCGAAAGCAGCGGCCCCAGGGCCGCGCGTCCCGGTTTTCCCGGCGCGTCCTTGAAGTCGTCGCAGATGTATTCGGCGACGGTCACGCCGTCGGGCCGGTTGGAGGAAATTACCCCCGTCGGCCCGCGCTTGATCCAGCCGACGGCATACAGCCCGTCATCGACCCGCCCGTCCCGGTTGGGGATGATGCCGGCCTTGTCGTCGAAGGGGGCCCCTTCGATGGGATCCGAGCGGTAGCCGATGGCGGCGATCACCAGGCCGCAGGGAATTTCGAACATTTCGCCGGTACCCTCGGCGCGGCCGTCGACGACGCGGGTGCGCTCGAAGCTTACGGCCTCGACCCGCTGATCCCCCAGGATCGCCACGGGCTGGGCGAAGAATTCGAAATGAATGCGCTTCGGCTTGGCGTCGGGATCGTTCGTCGCGTAGTCGCGCAGGTTGGCCAGATTGCGTTCGGCCAGGCGTTTTTCGCGCGGGTCCATGTCGTCGGGGGCGGCGTCGGGCAATTGTTCGGCGCGGGCGAGCGGCACTGCTCGTTCAAGGTCGGCCAGTTCGCGCAGTTCCACATTGGTGAACTTGGCGTCGAGCGGGCCGCGCCGGCCGGTCAGGTAGACATCGGTCAGGGGCGCCGTTTCGATTATTTCCATGGCATGGGCGGCGATGTCGGCACCCGCCATGCCTTCGCGGGACCGCACCAGCACCCGGGCGCAATCCAGCGCCACGTTGCCGTTTCCGATGACGACGGCGGCGCGGATGTTGAGATCCGGTTCCAGGTCGCGGAAATCGGGATGGCCGTTGTACCAGCCGACGAAGGCGGCGGAGCCGTGCACGCCCTTCTTGTCAGCGCCGGGAATGGTCAGCTTTCGGTCGCTGGGGGCGCCAACGGCCAGCACCACGGCGTCGTACATTTCGCGCAATTCGGTGAGGGAGACGTCCTTGTTGACCTCGACATTGCCGAAGTAACGGACCTGTTCGAACAGCGCCGTCCGTTCGTACTTGCGCGCGACCTTTTTGGTGGTTTGATGGTCCGGCGCCACGCCGCCCCGGATCAGGCCGTAAGGCGTGGGCAGGCGTTCGATGATATCGACCTGCACGTCGCAGCCGCCATTAACGAGCGCGTCGGCGGTATAAAACCCCGCGGGGCCGGACCCGATAATGGCGACGGAAATAGTCATCCGTCTTGGTTAGCCCCTACCTACGGTAAGGTCAATCCACCGTCCACGTCCGCCCGGCGCGAAGCAGCTTGTTGAAGTCCGGTTTTTCGGCCGGGGTATGGCTGCGGATCAGGTCGGTCACTTCCTCGTCATAGCTCTGTCCCGGCGCGCAATAGAGCACGCCAAGCGCCACCGGCATGGCCGGCGGCTCCATATGGGCGAGCAGGGTGGCGATCATCTTGTTGGTTTCGTCATGGACCAGGATGTCGGCCTCGCTCACGCCGTTCTCGCCGATCACGACGGCTTCCAGGGACAGGGTCTGGGTGTTCAGGCGCAGGCCCTTTTCACCGTCCTTGCCGAAGATCAGGGGCTTGCCGTGTTCGACATAGATCTGCCGGTCCGACGCCACGTCGCGGCCCGTGAAGTTTTCGAACACGCCGTCGTTGTAGACCTTGCAGTTCTGAAAAATTTCGACGAAGGACGTGCCCTTGTGGGCATGGGCGCGGGCCAGCACGCCGGGCAGGTGTTTCTGGTTGCTGTCGATGCCGCGGGCGATGAAACGCGCGCCCGCGCCGATCGCGAACACCGTGGCAGAGGCCGGATTATCCAGCGAGCCCCAGGGTGTGGAGGGCGAGCGGGTGCCCTGGCGCGAGGTCGGCGAATACTGACCCTTGGTCAGGCCGTAGATTTCGTTGTTGAACAACAGGAACTGCAGGTCGACGTTGCGGCGCAGCAGGTGGAACAGGTGGTTACCGCCGATCGACAAGGCGTCCCCGTCGCCGGACACGACCCAGATGTCCAGGTCCGGATTGGCCAGCTTCAGGCCTGTGGCGAAGGCGGGGGCGCGGCCGTGGATGGTGTGGAATCCATAGGTCTTCACATAATAAGGAAAGCGCGCGGCGCAGCCGATGCCCGATACGAACACGGTGTTTTCGGGCCGGGCACCGATATCGGCCAGCGTCTTCTGCACACCTTTCAGGATGGCGTAATCGCCGCAGCCGGGGCACCAGCGCACTTCCTGGTCCGTGGCGAAATCCTTGGGCGTTAGTTTTTCAGGCGGGGTGACGACGTTCATCTTAGCTCTCCAACCGGGCGCGGATCGCGTCCTCGATTTCGGTGATCTTGAAGGGCTGGCCGGACACCTTGTTCAGGCCCTCGGCCGGCACCAGGTATTCGGCGCGCAGCACGTTGACGAGCTGCCCATGGTTCATTTCCGGTACCAGAACCTGCTCGAACCCCTTCAAAAGGCCGCCCAGATTTTCCGGGAACGGCCAGAGATGGCGGATATGGATATGGCTGACGTCCAGGCCTTGCGTGCGCAGGTTGGCGACGGCGCGACTGATCGGCCCGTAAGTCGATCCCCAGCCGACCACGGCCAATTTTCCCGACGTGTTGCCGTCCTCGATGCCTTGGGCCGGAATGTCCTTGGCAATGCCTTCGATCTTGGCGAACCGGGTGTCGGTCATTTTCTGGTGGTTGTCGGGATCGTAGGAGATGTTGCCGGAATCGTAATCGCGCTCGATCCCGCCGATGCGGTGCTCCAGCCCCGGCGTGCCCGGCACGGCCCAGACCCGGGCCAGGGTGTCGTCATCACGCAGGAAGGGATGGAAGCCTTCCGGGTCGGTGCGGAAATTGACCGGGATTTTGGCGTAATCGTTGATGTTCGGAATGCTCCAGGGTTCGGCCGCATTGCCGATATAGCCGTCGGTCAGGATGAACACCGGGGTCATGTACTTGATGGCGATGCGCACGGCTTCGATCGCGACGTCGAAGCAGTCGGCGGGCGCGCGCGCGGCCAGGACGCACAAGGGGCTGTCGGCGTTGCGGCCCAGCACGGCCTGATACAGGTCCGATTGTTCCGTCTTGGTCGGCATGCCTGTGGACGGTCCGGCGCGCTGCGAGTTGACGATGATCAGCGGCAGTTCGGTCGAGATGGCAAGGCCAATGGCCTCGGTCTTGAGCGCGATGCCCGGTCCCGACGACGAGGTCACGCCGAGCGATCCGCCGAACGATGCCCCGATGGCGGCGCAGGCGGCGGCGATCTCGTCCTCCGCCTGGAAGGTCACGACGTTGTGGTCGATCATCTTGGACAGCGAATGCAATAGCTGCGATGCCGGGGTGATGGGGTAGGACGCGAACACCATCTTGATGTCGGCCAGATGGGTGCCCGCCGCCAGACCCCAGGCCAGGGCCTCGGCCCCGGTTACGGTGCGGTAGGTGCCGGGCGCGATATCGGCGGCGTCGACATGGAAGCCATGCACACCGTCGGGCAGTTCCATGGTTTCGGCGACCGTATGGCCTGCGTCCATGGCGGCGACGTTGGCGGCGGCGACGTCCGGGCGTTTGCCGAACTTGGCGATCAGCCAGTCAGCGGTCGGCTTGCGGTCGCGGCCGTACATCCAATAGACGAAGCCCAGCGTCCACATGTTCTTGCAGCGAAGGGCCTCCTGCTTGGACAGGCCCGTGTCCTTGACCGCTTCCATGGTTAGCTTGGAGATGTCCAGGGCGACAAGGTGGTAGCCGTCCAGGCTGCCGTCTTCCAGCGGATTGCTGTCGTATCCGGCTTTGCGCAGGTCGCGTTCGCCGAAGCTGCCGGTGTTGGCGATGATGACGCCGCCTTGTTTCAAGCCATGCAGTTCGACCTTCAGCGCCGCCGGGTTCATGGCGATCAGCATGTCGAAGGCGTCGCCCGCGGTCTTGATCACGCGCGATCCGAAATTGATCTGGAACGAGGACACGCCAAAGGTCGTGCCGGCGGGGGCGCGGATTTCCGCGGGGAAATCGGGGAAAGTCGACAGGTCATTGCCGGCGAAGGCGGTGGCCAGGGTGAACTGCCCGCCCGTCAACTGCATGCCGTCGCCGGAGTCGCCCGCAAAACGGACGACGGCGGATTCGACGGTTTCACGATGGGAGGGGTCGGAGGTCTTTTCGGCAAGCGCGGTGTTGGACATGTTTTGGCGATCCATTGACGTTCAACCGGCGTTTATGAAAACGGCGGTTGCGATGTGGGCTCACGACCGGCGCCCGCCGGCCGTCGATGCCTTGAAGAACCGCCCTGCGAGGCCGTTACTTCATGATTGCAAATTATCTAGTGCACCCCATGGCGCAGAACAACCACAGTTTAAGTAGTGTTACAGTCCACGATTATCCTGGCCCCAGGGCCCCTGCGGACCATATTTAAGACCGGAACCCATCCTGCATCCACAACCAAGACGGAACATCATGACCGCCACAGGCAATATTATCGACCGGCTTCAATCACTTATCGGCAAGGCCGAGGCGCTGGGCGCCGATGCGGCGGACGCGGTTTTTGTCCGCTCGGCGTCGTTGTCGCTGTCGCAGCGGCTGGGTAATCCCGAAGATTTGATGCGTTCGGAGGACAATGATCTGGGCCTGCGCGTGTTCGTCGGCAAACGCCAGGCGGTGGTTTCGTCCTCGGATATGTCCGATTCGGCCCTTGATGAATTGGCCGAGCGCGCCGTCGCCATGGCCCGCAACGTGCCCGAGGACGCGTTCTGTGGCCTCGCCGATCCGGACCAGCTGGCGACTGAACTTGCCGACATCGATGACTTCGATCCGGCGGAGCCCTCGGCGGAACATCTGATCGCGCTCGCCGCCCGGACCGAGGACGCGGCCCGTGCCGTGCCCGGCGTGACCAATTCGGAAGGGGCCAGCGCCAGTTGGGGGGCGAGCGAGATCGCGCTGGTCACCTCCACCGGCTTTGCGCAGACGCGTAAGTCGTCCCGCCACAGCATCGGTGTTTCGGTCCTGGCCGGCACCGGCACGGCGATGGAACGGGATTACGACTACGACACCAAGGTCTACGGAAGCGACCTGGCCGATGCGGAATCCATCGGGCGGTCGGCCGGTGAGAAAGCGGTCAAACGGCTCAACCCCCAGAAGGTGTCGACCCAGCATGCGCCGGTGATTTTCGATCCGCGCGTCGCCAACACCATTCCAGGCCATATGTCCTCCGCCATCAACGGGTCCTCCGTGGCCCGCGGCACGACGTTCCTGAAGGACGCCATGGGCACGCAGATTTTCGCCGACGGCGTGACCATCGTCGACGATCCGCACCGCCGCCGGGGTCTGCGCTCCAAACCCTTCGACGGCGAGGGCGTGGCGACGCGGCGCCTGAACGTGGTCGAGGACGGCCGCCTGACGACCTGGATTCTCGACTGCCGCTCGGCCCGGCAATTGAAGCTCGTGACCACGGGCCACGCATCGCGCGGCACCTCGTCGCCGCCGTCACCATCGGCATCGAACCTGTACATGGAAGCGGGCAGCGTTTCGCCCCAGGACCTGATCGGCGATATCAAGCAGGGCCTCTATGTGACGGAGCTGATCGGCATGGGCGTGAACGGCGTGACCGGCGATTATTCCCGGGGCTGTTCCGGGTTCTGGATCGAGAACGGGGAGCTGACATTTCCGGTCAGTGAGTTGACCATCGCCGGCAACCTGAAGGACATGTTCAAGGCCATCACCCCGGCCGACGATCTGGAATTCAAGTACGGCACCAACGCCCCGACCCTGCGCATCGACGGCATGACCGTCGCCGGCAAGTGACGGGGACAGGACCATGACCACCAACCGCCAGATCATTTTCAAAAGCCGGCCCGTGGGCTGGGTGACCCTGGATAATTTCGATACCCGCGACGCCGCGATGCCCGATGTGGGCGAGGGCGACGTTTTGGTGCGGGCGATCTACATGTCGCTCGACCCCTATATGCGGGGGCGCATGGACGCGAGCAAATCCTATGCCGCCGGGTTCCAGATCGACGAACCGCTGCAGGCCCGCGTGATCGGTCGTGTCGCGGCGTCCCGGAACGCCGATTATCCGGAAGGCGCCCTGGTGTTCGGCACGCTCGATTGGGCCGACTACACCCTGGTCCCGGGCGGCAAGGGGCTGAAGAAGATCGACCCCGCCGCCGCCGACGTGCCGCTGACCTGGCATCTGGGGGCGCTGGGCATGCCGGGCATGACCGCCTGGGTCGGACTCGGCTTCACCGACCCGAAACCGGGCGATACCCTGTTCGTCTCCGCTGCTTCCGGCGCGGTCGGCCAGATCGTCGGCCAGATCGGCCGCCTGCGCGGCTGCCGGGTGGTCGGCACGGCGGGCACGGACGCCAAGGTCGCCTACCTGACCGATGAATTGGGTTTCGACGCCGCCTTCAACTACCACACGGCGGACCCGGACATCCTGTCGGCCTTGCAGGCCGCGGCGCCGGACGGTCTCGACATCTATTTCGACAACGTCGGCGGGCCGATCCTCGAAGCGGCCCTCGACGCCGCCAACCGGTTCGCCCGTTTCGTCGAATGCGGCATGATCTCGCAGTACAACCTGACCCGCGACGAGACGCCGGGCATCCGCAACATGACCCATGTGGTGCGCAAGGCGATCCGCATGCAGGGCTTCATCGTCTCCGACCACGCCGACCGGCGTGCCGACTTCGATGCGGAAATGATCGATTGGCTGAAGGCCGGAAAGATCAAATACCGGATCGACGTGGCCGAGGGCCTGGACAATGCCCCGGCCGCCTTCATCGCCATGCTGAAGGGCGAGAACTTCGGCAAGCAGGTGGTGCGGATCAGCGCCGAGGACTGATCCCTAGACCAGCTTCGGGAAATCCGTGACGCCGACGTCATGGCCCATCTGGGTCAGGATCGTCGTCAGCTGCCCCCGGTGGTGGGTCTGGTGGTTGAACATATGGCTGACCAGGATCCAGCGCGGCTGGTTGAAGGTCAGGCCATCCGTGCGCGACGTCCATGTCACCGTTTCCGACAGCCAGGCATCGTTCAGGGCCGCTGCCCAGGCCGTGATTTCGTCGTCCAACGCCCTGCGTGCGGCGCGCAGTTCATCGAAGCTGGAAAACAGTTCGACATGCGTCCCCGGGGTCGGTCGGCTGCCGCCGTCGAACCGGTTCATCCAGGCGTTGTCGCCGAACATCAGATGGTTGAGCGTTCCGTGCACGGATTTGAAGAACGCCCCCCGGTCGGCCTTTCGGTCGGCGTCCGGGATATCGGCGCAGACGGCATAGACGGCGTCGTTCATGGCGCGGTTGTAGCGGGCGAAGGTCTGGTACAGCGCGGGGGAGGACATGGTCGGCTTCCTATGGGCGGAGGAGGGACGGCCCGCCAGTCTAGAGAGGAAGGCCGCTGCCGATAAAGAGGGAGGCGGGAAAAACCCTTATGCCGGAACCAGCATGTTCAGGCGCTCACGCGCGATGCGGGCGTCCAGCGGCAAGCGGGTGACGATGTCGCCGTCGCCCTGCACGGGCTCGCCGGCCACGCCCTCGACGATGATGGAGGTCGCGGGGATCACTTCGTAATCGGGCAATTTATCGAGCCGGCCCAAGACCATCCAGACGGTGTAGCGCAGCGCGCTCCACGGCCCCACCGATTTGAACAGGCAGACATGCAGGCGCGGGTCGCCCAAGTCCGCATCCTTGGCGCAAACGAAGCGCCCGCCGTAAAAATGGCCGTTGGCGAACACGGCCGAGCCCACGTCATAGGGCGTGCCGTCGACAATCAGCCGGTAGGACCGGAACTTGTAGCGGAAGAAACCGCAGAGCGTTTCCCACACATAGGCCGACTTGCCGATCAGCCGCTTCAGGCCCGCATCGACCGACGCCACCACATGGGCGTCGAAGCCGACGCCCGCCATCATCACGAAGCGCCGCCCATTGACGTCGCCCAGGGTGACGGGCCGGATGCGGCCCAAGGCAATGGTGCGGGCCAGGCCGACATCATCGGTCGGCAGGTCCAGTTCGGCGGCCAGCACATTGGCCGTGCCCAGCGGGATGATGCCGAGCGGCATCTGCCTGCCGGCCAGGCCGTTGATGACTTCGTTGATGGTGCCGTCGCCGCCGGCGGCGACGATCACGTCATAGACCTCGGTAGATGCTTCGCGCGCCGTGCGTTCCGCATCGCCGCGGGCCCGGGTTTCGTGCAGCGTGACGTCGGCGCCGAGGCTCCACATGATCTCCAGAATACGGGTCAGGCGCGCGCGCCGGCGGGCGCCGGCGGTCGGGTTGAAGATCACAAGAACCTTGCGGGGAGCAGCCATCAGTGTGTCCGGCTCCCCCGGGAGGGCGTTTGAATCGGGCATGATGTGTCGTTTAGACCCAGGAATGTGGCACTTTTGTTGCGACTATAATTTCAAATCTATTTCCCGTGTGTGAAGTTTACATGACAGGGACTGAAAGTAATGGCGGACATATGGTCAATTACATAAAAGTCCCCACTAAATATAGGCTATGCGACAACAACCGCCGTGGACGACATGAACGCTGTAAACCGGAAGACGTCTTACAAGTTCCGCTCGATCTGGATTTCCGACATCCATCTCGGCACTCGGGGATGTCAGGCGGAAATGCTGCTCGACTTCCTCAAGCATACGGAATCGAAATATCTCTATCTCGTCGGCGACATCATTGACGGCTGGCGCATGCGCCGGGCTTGGTATTGGCGCCAAGCTCATAACGACGTGATCCAGAAGATCCTGCGCAAGGCGCG
>TARA_R110002124_G_scaffold6564_2_pt1 | contig 93641 bp, 93 predicted proteins | sample TARA_R110002124 | Tara Oceans TARA_R110002124 (sample SAMEA4397445) | marine metagenome | biome: Polar Biome; feature: [SRF] surface water layer (ENVO:00010504); material: water (ENVO:00002006), including particulate matter (ENVO:01000060) such as... | depth 5 m | reverse complement strand
TCGTCATCGTCATCGTCATCGCTAAGGCCAGCAGCGGGAAGTTCGTCATCCTCGCTGTCTTCACTAAAGCCTTCCTGAAGCGCCTTTTCCGCTGCCGCGCCCGCGCCATAGGTGGCATCAAGATCGATAACATCCCGCAGCAGCAGCTTTTCCTGAAGCATCAGTTCACGCCAGTTCAGAATGGCGCGGATCGTCAACGGACTTTCGCATATAGCCCCGATCAGCTTGCCACGACCGGCCTCAATCCGTTTCGCAATGGCAATCTCACCCTCGCGCGACAAAAGCTCAACCGTGCCCATCTCGCGCAGATACATCCGGACAGGATCATCCGTCCGGTCACCCGCGGTCGACGCTGGTTTTTCCGGTGTTTCCTTTACCTTCTTTTCTTCAACTTCGTCGTCACCATCTTCATCATTGTCATCTGATTGATCGACGGGGGCATCGTCATTGCCTTCTTCGTCATTTTCGACAACATTAATCCCCATTTCCGACAACAGAGACATCGTGTCCTCAATCTGTTCGGACGACATCTGATCTTGCGGAAGGACGGCGTTCAGCTCATCAAAGGTCACATAACCCTTGTCCTTCGCCTTCGCGAGCATCTTCTTGACGGCTGCCTGGGAAGCATCAATTAGCGGGCTATCGGGGCTTTCATCGCTCTGATCCGACGTATCGACGGCTTCCGCACTTTTTGTCGCCATAAATTTTAACTCCTGAAGGTTTCCATCGTTACGACCCGCGTCGCGGGAAATATTGGATTAAGTCTGTTTAAACGCTCTTGTTTCGCCCGGACGCCAGCCCGAAGCCTTCAATATCGGCTTCGTTCCCGGCCGCCGCATCCAGTGCTTGTTTTGCCATTTTAAGTCGGTCGAGATTTTCTGTGGTCGCATTTTCACCGAGTTGACGCTCCGCTGCTTCCAGATCCTTTTGCAATGCCTCCACCTTATGGCGAGCCACAATATGCAGCCACGCGTTCAATGCATCTTCATACGCCGCGGCGGGATCAACGAACCAGTCCAATGACTTGGTTGTCGGCCCTTGCAACCCCTTTACTTGCTCAGACAATTTACGTTTAGCTAGATGGTGCGCCATGTCCGTATAGTCAAGGGATGATTCGACTGTCGCAATATCTATTATCGCACGCCGTAATCTGTCAAGTTGAGGACTAGAGAGATGGAGTGACGCCAGCGTGTCATAGTGATTTTCCATTATCTCCGGGTGGTTTACCACGGTTAGAAGGATCAATTCTTCTCGCCGGCCAACGGCGGGTGCGACAGCGGTGCGATGGGAAGATTTGCGTAAAAATCGCGAATCACTTCCTTGATTCGCGAATCGTGCGAATCGATTTCGTTCGCCAGCGCCGCGTGACCCCTGCCGGGGCGTTTGCCCTTTTGACCGAAACGCCTGCCAAAGGCGTTCCTTGAAAAAAGCACGATAGTGGGTCTGCACAGCCGGATCGCGCATCTCATCACACAGGCTATAAAGCGCCTTTTCAAGTGCCGCTTTTCGTTCTGGTGTATCTACCGGACGGTCCGCCACTTCCTTACGCCAGAGTATTTCGGAAAGCGGTTGGGCATTGTCAAGAATCTGGGACATGGCCCCGGCCCCTTCCTTCCGGATCAGATCATCAGGGTCCACGCCCTCCGGCAACAGAGCAAATCGCAAAGAATAGCCTGGTCTAAGCAACGGCAATGCCCGCTCCGAAGTCCGAAGCGCGGCGCGCCAGCCTGCCGTATCCCCATCTAGACAAAGGATTGGTTCAGGGGCCATCTGCCATAAAACCTGCAACTGGTCTTCCGTAATAGCCGTGCCGAGCGGCGCAACGGATTGCGAGAAACCCGCATCGCTGAGCGCAATAACATCCATATATCCTTCGGCCACGATAACCGTGCCGGTATCAAACGCCTTTTGGCGCGCAGTGGCCATATTGTAAAGCACATGCCCCTTATGAAACAGGGGGGTCTCAGGCGAGTTGAGATATTTTGCCGGCGCATCCCCCAGCGCCCGGCCGCCAAACGCAATAATCCGACCCCGGCGATCCGTGATCGGAAACATCAAGCGATCGCGGAAGCGGTCATAGCTCTCCCGGCCCTCATCCGGCTTGATGATCAACCCACCTTCGATGAGTGTCCCTTCGCTTACCCCGCGTGCAATCAACGCTTCTTTCAAAGCTGTCCGACTGTTTGGCGCGAAGCCCAGACGAAAGGAAGAAACCGCTTCTTCGGAGACCTGCCGGCGACCGAGATATTGCCGTGCCACGGCTCCGGCCTGGCTGGCAAGTTGCGCCGTAAACCATTTACCGGCGAGCTCCATGGCCTCATGCAAGGTCGCAGCGCGCTGTTGTCGCGCCTTCTCTTCAGGCCGCTCGACCGGCATCGGCAGCCCGGCAACTGCGGCCAAGCGTTCAACTGCTTCGGGAAAGGAAACACCCTCGGTCTGTTTGACAAACTCAATAAGGTCACCGTTGGCGCCGCAGCCAAAACAATGGTAGAAACCCTTCTCCTCATTTACGGTGAAGGACGGTGTCTTCTCATTGTGGAAGGGACAGAGACCGGAATATTCACGGCCCTTTTTTGTAAGCTTGGTTCGTCGCCCAACCACTTCCGCAAGGCCGACGCGGCTTTTAAGCTCTTCCATGAATTGCGGCGGAAAGGCCATTCCTGCGTCCAACCTTATAATTTTTTTTAACCGGTTAATATGAAAACCGACAATTCCTGCAAATTTATGCCCCGAGCGTTTCCTTAACGATAGCGCTCGCTTTTGAAAAGTCCATCTGCCCGGCATGACGATTTTTAAGCTCAGCCATCGTCCTTCCCATATCTTTCAGGCCTTTCGCCTCGATATCAGCGATAACTTTTTCCACTGCCGCGCGGGTTTCCGCTTCATCGAATTGCTTTGGCAGATAATCGGAAATAATATCAATTTCCTCCTGCTCCGACGCAGCTAGGTCGACGCGCCCGCCTTTCTCGTAAGCGGCAATAGAGTCTTTGCGCTGGCGAACCATGGTGGTCAACATCTGGAGAATCTCGTCATCGGTGATTCCCTCTTCGGCACCTTTATCGCGGGCCGCGAGATCCCGATCCTGAAGAGTAGCAATGATCAGACGAAGCGTTGAAGTACGGCGCTTATCCTTTGATTTCATTGCCTCTTTTAGCGACTCTTTAATTTTACTTCGTAACATCGATATCCGAATCTGTAATGAAGAAAGGCGCCATACTAACTGAAACCACAGTTGATAGCAAACCAATTATTCTTTCTAAGTCATTGAAATTAAAGGGTTATTTTTATGTCGAAAAACTTGACGCGCAGGATCAAACTGCTTATGTTGCTGCGCAATATTCAGCTATCAGGCCAGAGAATTTTCGGCTCAGCGGAACTGCCGCAAGAGGGTCCCTTTTATCATGTCTTATGCAAACAACAATGGCGCAATTGACCTGAACAGCGAACGGACGGCAACGGCCGTGCTGGTCTTGGCCGATGGCACAGTGTTTCACGGCTTTGGCGTCGGGATTGAAGGAGAGACGATTGGGGAGGTTTGCTTCAACACGTCAATGACCGGATATCAGGAAAGTCTTACCGATCCTTCATTTGCCGGCCAGCTGATCACCTTCACTTTCCCGCATATTGGCAATGTCGGTTTCAATGACGAAGATATCGAGACTTCAGGCATCGCAGCGAACGGCCTGATCATTCGGGCAGACATCACGGACCCGGCAAACTGGCGGGCAATTGGTCCACTTGACGACTGGCTAAAATCCCGTGAACTCACTGGCATCTCCGGTGTCGATACCCGTCGCCTCACCCACTATATCCGCAAGTCCGGCGCGCCCAACGGTGTCATCGCCCACCGCAAGGATGGCAAGTTCGATATTGCCGCCTTGACCAAGAAGGCTGCGGAATGGCCGGGTCTGGAAGGCATGGACCTTGCCAAAGAAGTTTCATGCAAGACGGCCTATGAATGGACCGAGACGAGTTGGGATATCAAGACGGGCTACGGCAAGCAGGAGGCCCCGAAGCGGCACATCGTCGCTGTTGATTACGGCGTAAAGCATAATATCCTGCGCAGTCTTGCAGAGCTTGGCTGCCGCATCACCGTCGTCCCGGCAACCGCGACATATGATGAGATCAGGGCGCTCAAACCTGACGGGATTTTCCTTGCGAACGGCCCCGGCGATCCGGCCGCAACCGGTGAATATGCTGTGCCGGTCATCCGGGAATGCGTGGAAAGCGGCGTCCCCACTTTCGGCATTTGCCTCGGTCACCAGATGCTGGCGATCGCGCTTGGCGCGGAGACGATGAAAATGCATCAGGGACATCGCGGCGCCAACCAGCCAGTCAAAGACATGATCACCGGCAAGGTGGAGATCACGTCGCAAAACCATGGCTTCGTCGTCAAGCGAGAGAGCCTGCCCAGCGGCGTGACGGAAACCCATAAATCGCTGTTCGACGGCGTGGTTGAAGGGCTGGAGGTGGACGGCAAGCCGGTTTTCTCAGTGCAATACCATCCGGAAGCGAGCCCCGGTCCTCAGGATAGCCAATATCTCTTCAAACGGTTTATAGATCTGGTTGATAGCAAAAATGCCTAAACGTACTGATATTCAGTCCATCATGATCATCGGCGCCGGGCCCATCATTATCGGCCAGGCCTGCGAATTTGATTATTCCGGCACCCAGGCCTGCAAGGCGCTGAAGGAAGAAGGCTACCGGGTTATCCTGGTGAACTCCAATCCGGCGACGATTATGACAGACCCCGGCCTTGCCGACGCCACCTATGTGGAGCCGATCACCCCGGAATTTGTCGAGAAGATTATCGAGAAGGAACGCCCGGACGCAATCCTGCCGACTATGGGCGGGCAAACTGCGCTTAATACGGCTCTGGCGCTTGCTGAAAGCGGCGTGCTGGAACGGCTCGGCGTCCAGTTGATCGGTGCGAACCGGGAAGCTATCGCCAAGGCGGAAGACCGGGACCAGTTCCGTACGGCCATGCTGAAAATCGGCCTCGACATGCCGGTGAGCGCGGTTGCCCACACCATGGAAGAAGCCTGGAAGGTACTGGAGGAGGTCAAGCTCCCCTGCATCATCCGCCCGTCCTACACCCTCGGCGGCACCGGTGGCGGGATCGCCTATAACCGCGAAGAGTTCGAGGAAATTGTGACCGGCGGCCTTGATGCGTCCCCCACAACGGAAGTTCTGGTGGAGGAGAGCATTGTCGGCTGGAAAGAATATGAGATGGAAGTGGTCCGCGACAAGGCGGACAACTGCATCATCATATGCTCGATCGAGAATGTCGATCCGATGGGTGTTCATACAGGCGATTCCATCACTGTTGCACCGGCGCTTACCCTGACCGATAAGGAATATCAGGTCATGCGCAATGCCTCGATTGCCGTACTTCGGGAGATCGGGGTCGAGACAGGCGGCTCGAACGTCCAATTCGCCGTCAATCCGGAAAATGGCCGCTTGATCATTATCGAGATGAACCCGCGTGTGTCCCGCTCCAGTGCTCTGGCGTCCAAGGCAACCGGTTTTCCGATCGCAAAAATCGCAGCGAAGCTCGCCGTAGGTTATACACTGGATGAACTGGACAATGATATTACCGGCGTGACGCCCGCGTCGTTTGAACCGACCATCGATTATGTCGTCACCAAGATTCCTCGGTTCACATTCGAGAAATTCACCGGCGCAGAAGCCAAGCTCGGCACAGCGATGAAGTCTGTCGGCGAAGCCATGGCCATTGGCCGCACGTTTGCCGAAAGCCTGCAAAAGGCGCTCCGGTCGCTTGAAACCGGCCTGACCGGCCTCAATGAGCAGAATTTTGCCGGACCGGGTGAAAAGCGGGCGGACAAGCAACGCATCCAGTCAATTCTGGCGCAACCAACGCCTGAGCGTTTGCTTAACATCGCCCAAGCCTTTCGCGAAGGGCTCACACTTGAAGAAATTCAATATGCCAGCAAATACGAGCCATGGTTTCTGGCACAGATACAGTCCATTGTCGAAATGGAGAATGCGGTCCGCGAAGGCGGAATCCCTACGACAAAGGGCGGCCTGCTCACTCTGAAATCGATGGGTTTCAGCGATGCTCGTCTTGCCGAACTCGCCGGAACGCGAGAAGAGCATGTAATTGCCGCCCGGCAGAAGTTCGGAATAGAACCTGTTTACAAACGGATCGATACATGCGCCGGCGAATTCCCATCCCAGACCCCTTATATGTATTCCACCTATGAGGGGAATGAATGGGACGACGCGGTCTGCGAGGCAGACCCAACAGAGGCGAAAAAGGTTATTATTCTCGGCGGCGGTCCTAACCGCATTGGTCAGGGTATCGAGTTTGACTACTGCTGTGTTCACGCAGCTTATGCTCTGTCCGAGGCGGGCTACGAGACAATCATGGTCAATTGCAATCCGGAAACAGTCTCGACCGACTATGACACATCGGACCGGCTGTATTTCGAGCCTTTAACCGTTGAAGACACACTCGCCGTTATCCGTAAAGAGCAATCAAACGGGACACTTCATGGTGTCATTGTCCAATTTGGTGGCCAGACACCGCTCAAGCTGGCTGCGGGCCTAGAAGCAGCAGGCGTTCCCATCCTCGGTACCACCCCCGATGCAATCGACCTTGCGGAAGATCGTGAGAGGTTCCAGCAGCTTCTTCATAAGCTCGGCCTTAAACAACCGGAGAATGGGATTGCGCGTTCGGTTTCAGAAGCTTTTGCAGTAGCAGAAAGAATTGGCTATCCGGTCGTTGTCCGCCCGTCTTATGTGCTGGGTGGCCGTGGCATGGAAATTGTCCGGGATGGGGAGTCCCTGGATCGCTACATGCGCGAAGCGGTGATCGTTTCCGGAGACGACCCTGTTCTGGTCGATGGATATCTTCAGAATGCGATCGAAGTCGATGTAGATTGCCTGAGCGACGGCAAGACCGTCTTCGTCGCTGGCATTATGGAGCATATCGAAGAAGCCGGAATCCATTCCGGTGACAGCGCCTGCTCTTTGCCGCCGCATACCCTTCCGGCAAATACAATTGAAGAAATTATGCGCCAGACAGAAGCCATGGCACTGGCCCTTAATGTTGTCGGGCTGATGAATGTACAGTTCGCTGTTAAAGGCGACGTCATCTATATTCTGGAGGTCAATCCGCGCGCCAGCCGTACTGTCCCCTTCGTTGCAAAAAGCATCAACTATCCAATCGCGAAGATCGCCGCACGGGTTATGGCGGGAGAAAGTCTGGCATCTTTTGATTTGGAATATCGCACGCTCAACCATGTGACGGTTAAAGAAGCTGTCTTTCCTTTCTCTCGCTTTCCGGGAGTTGATGTTGTGCTGGGCCCAGAAATGCGCTCGACTGGCGAAGTCATGGGAATTGACAGGGATTTCGGAGCGGCTTTCCTGAAATCTCAAATCGCGGCGGGCGTCCGCCTTCCGACATCCGGAACTGTCTTTGTCTCCGTCAAGGATCTTGACAAAGCCCCGATTAAGGATGCGGTCTCGAAGCTGATTGATCTTGGCTTCAATATTGTTTCCACCGGCGGAACCGCAAAATATCTGAGCGATCAAGGCTTAACTGTCACACGCGTCAACAAGGTCATGGAGGGGCGTCCGAATATTGTTGATACGATGAAGAATGGCGATATCGCGATGGTCTTCAACACGACCGAGGGAACGCAGGCACTCCGGGACAGCTATGATATCCGCCATACGGCGCTCGTCATGAAAACCCCCTACTCGACAACCGTCGCCGGGGCCTATGCAACTGTGCAGGCGATTGAGAAAATTCTTACTGGAACACTTGAAGTTAATTCCCTTCAATCATATTCTTAATACCTTGACACTGCCTTGAAGAGCCTTTAGTCAAGGCGGCTTTGTGACTGGCATGAGCCGAAATTTTTTGCGAAAACGTAATCGAGATTTCTGATGGAAAGACTACCAATAACAGCGACGGGATATGCGCGGCTCGAAAAAGAGCTAAAAGAACTGAAATCGACGGCGCGTCCGGCGGTCATTCAGGCGATCTCTACAGCACGCGAGCATGGAGACCTCTCGGAAAACGCCGAATATCATGCCGCAAAAGAGCAGCAATCTCATATAGAAGGTCGCATAGCCGAACTTGCCGATAAACTTGGTCGTGCGGAGATTATCGATGTGTCCTCTATTTCCGGGCGCCAGATCAAGTTTGGCGCTACGATCCTGCTGGCTGACGAAGACACGGATGAAGAGACGAGCTATCAGATTGTCGGGGAAGACGAGAGCAATATTGAAGAAGGGCGCCTTTCCATAACGGCGCCGCTTGCCCGCGCACTGATTGGCAAGGAACAAGGCGACAGTGTTGAGGTTATGACCCCCGGAGGGTCCAAAGCCTATGAAGTGATTGAAGTGAACTACGTCGGCTGACCAGCTCGCCGGTTAATCTGAACCCATGGCATATTCTGCCATGGGCATTCTTATTCAATATCAATCAGAATTGGCGCGGATCATCTTCATCCGAATGGTCTGTCGGTTGTGGTGTCACCGTTAAAACGGTCACTCCGTCCGGAGCATGGAACCGATGCCAGCAACCTTGCGGAACCACCGTCAACATCCCGCCCTTAAGAACAAGTACATCCTCCGAATTTCCAGACAGGATCGTCAATTCGGTTTCGCCTTTAAGGATATGTACCAGCTCATCCCCGCCGCGATGCCGCTCCCATTCACTGGTCCCGTCAAAACTACCTGTAAAAACAGCGCCGTTATTATATTCTTCAAGCCGGGCAAAGGTGTTCGCTGATTCTTCATCCGTTGTATAAGGGGTCCGTCCCGTTAACGGGGTAAGCTCGCTCAGCACTGCGTTGATATCGATGGATTTTGGCAAATTCTCCTCCCCTCGCAATAAAAGCGCGTCAGTATCTTGACCTGAAATCCTGCTTGCGCCCCATTAGTTGAATAATATTTACTTTGGGCTCATCTGCTTTAAGAAAAATTAGGAAATTATCACTATTTTACCATTCAAACTAACATGGTTAACCGGAAAGCAGAGTTAAATTTAAGCAGATGTCGAAATATTACAATTTCAGAAATCTGGATATTCTTTTTGTCGACGATAACAAGAATATGCACAGCCTGTTGAAGAGCCTTTTGCTCGCGATGAATGTCGTTAACTCGCGGGGGTGCTATACTTCGGAAGAATGCTTCGATTGTATGTTGGAAGAAGCTCCGGATATTGTCATTACCGATATGTCGCTTAATCCGGAAAATGGTATTGACCTTATCCGTCGCATACGTCAGGGAGAAAAGGGCGTGGATCGCTATACACCTATCCTGGTTCTCTCTGGACAAACTGCCTTGAAACATGTGATTACGGCGCGCGATGCTGGTGCGACGGAGTTTCTGGCAAAGCCTGTCTCAGTTGGCTCTCTGCATGACCGACTGGTCTGGATGATCGAGAATCCGCGCCCCTTTATCAAGGCGTCCACCTATATAGGCCCGGATCGTCGGCGTGCCATGCGCGGGTACGAAGGAATGGAACGGCGGCAGTGAGCATGAAACCTGAGACGGCGATCAGCAATTACATTAAGCGAAAAGGTACCCAATGACGAAAATTGTCAAGATGGAGGGGTATGAAATTCATCACCCGGTGTCCGATCTGAAGCAAAAGGCGAGCAAAGGTGAAGGTCTTTCGCTTAAGGAAATTGAAAAACGCGTGGCCAAAAAAATGGATGCGCTGGAGGCTGAGTTCCTCAAAGAAATCCCGCCTGTGATTGAGGCAATCGAAGACGCGCTCAGTTGCCTTGAAAAAGGAGAAGGCTCAACAATCGAGCAGAAAGAAATTTTCCGCCAAGGCCACGATCTGAAGGGCATGGGCGGCTCATTCGGTTATCCCATTATGGGAACAATTGGTTCGGGTATCTGTGAACTCACCCGCGAAGAGTTTGAAACAAAGAACTTAATGCTACCCCTTATCCGGGTTCATCTTGATCTTTTGATTTATGTGAACGCCAACCGGATTAAGGATGACACTGATCCGAAGGCCGCGCCGATTATTGCGGCGATTGAAAATGCTAAAGCCAGATAATCTTCACGGCGTCGTTATGCATCCGGAACTGGTGAAGTATAATTTAGGCCGAGCCGTCCGCCATCCGCATAGATAATTTGCCCGGTGACATATGAGCTGTCGTCGGAGGCAAGAAACAAAACAACCTTGGCAATCTCTTCAGGCGTCCCGGTCCTTCCCATAGGCGTCCGGGAGAGAACTCCGTGCCGCGCCGCCTCGTCCTCCATGACCTTTTCCAGCATTTCAGTTGCGATTGATCCGGGACCAACGCCGTTCACGCGAACACCTCTTTGTGCAAGCGCAACTCCCATTACTCTTGTAAGCTGGTTCAGTCCGCCTTTGGAAACATTGTAGGGTAGAATACTGGGGATGGTAAGAAGGGCATTCACCGACGACATATTAACGATGCTGCCGCCTTTTTCCTGCTCGACCATAACCTTGCCGGCAGCCTGGCTCAGAAGAAATGCCCCCTTGAGATTGACTCCCAGCACGGCATCATAATCCTCTTCCGATATTTCAAGCACATCGCCGGTTCGAAGAATGCCTGCATTGTTAACAAGAACATCGAGATGTCCCTGCTCCGCTACTACATCGGCGACAAGTTGAACGCAGGCCGCTTTTTTCGAGATATCGCACTTTTTCCCGATAGCCGAACTGCCGAGCTTTGCCGCAGCAGCCGCCGCCGCGTCACCATTTACATCGGCAAGATAAACAATTGCTCCTTCACGCACGAACAGCTCAGCGACTCCAAACCCAATACCCTGCGCTGCGCCAGTTACAATTGCGACTTTGTCTTTCAACCGCATTGAAGCCTCCCTTGTTTATTTTGCAGGATATCCCGCATTCGCCAGGACTTCCGTGATCTCCGTCAGAACTTCCGGATCATCAATGGTTGCCGGCGCATTGTAAGGCTCCCCATCAGCTATTTTTCGCATGACAGCGCGCAGTATTTTGCCGGAGCGTGTTTTGGGAAGGCGCTTTACCAAAAGGACAATCTTAAAGGCAGCAACCGGTCCGATTTTCTCCCGAACCAAGGCGACCAGTTCTTTCTGTATCTCCTCTTCCGGGCGGTTCACCCCGGCATTCACAACAACGAACCCTACTGGGACCTGACCCTTTAGCTTGTCCTGGACACCCATGACGGCACTTTCAGCGACATCGGGATGACCGGCGAGTACTTCTTCCATCCCACCAGTGGAAAGCCTATGGCCTGCGACATTAATGATATCGTCGGTTCGTGCCATGATGAAAAGATAGCCGTCTTCATCAATATAGCCAGCATCCCCGGTTTTGTAGTAGCCCGGAATATCCGCCATATAGGACCGAACAAAACCCTCATCATTTTGCCAAAGCGTCGGCAGAGATCCGGGCGGCAACGGCAATTTCACTGCAATTACACCAATGTCGCCGCGTGCCATCTCGGTCTTGCTATCCCGCTCGTCTATGATCCGGATATCGTAACCCGGCACCGGGAGGGTCGGGCTGCCAAGCTTCACCGGTTTCATCCCGTAGCCCATGCAGTTTGCGCCTATGGCCCAGCCCGTTTCCGTCTGCCACCAGTGATCGATAACAGGAACCTTGAGTTGATCCTGCGCCCAGATGATGGTGTCTGGATCGGCCCGCTCCCCCGCAAGAAACAGCGTGACGAAATTGCTAAGATCATAATCCGGGATAAGCTTGCCTTCTGGATCCTGCTGACGAATAGCACGAAAAGCCGTTGGCGCCGTAAATAGCGCCTTGACCTTGTGGTCCTGAATGACACGCCAGAACGCACCGGCATCCGGCGTACCAACCGGTTTTCCTTCATAAAGGATCGTCGTGCAGCCATGCAACAGAGGCGCATAGACAATATAAGAATGGCCTACGACCCAGCCAACATCAGATGCGGCCCAGAACACTTCCCCGGGGTTTATGTCATAGACATACTTCATCGACCAGCGAAGAGCGACGGCATGCCCGCCATTATCGCGAACGACCCCCTTTGGAATACCTGTTGTCCCGGAAGTATAGAGGATATAGAGTGGGTCCGTCGCGGCAACAGGAACGCAGGGAGCTGGCTCAGACGCTGCCACCAGCGCCTGCCAATCGCAATCCCGTTCCGATGACAATTCCGCCTCACATTCAGGACGTTGCAGGATGATACAGCTGGATGGTTTATGGGAGGAAAGATTGATCGCATCATCAATCAACGGCTTATAGGCAATGGTCCGGCCCGGTTCCAGCCCACAGGAAGCCGCAATAATCGCCACAGGCTTTGCGTCATCGATACGCGTCGCCAGTTCCTTCGGCGCAAATCCGCCGAAAACAACGGAGTGAATGGCCCCGATACGGGCACATGCAAGCATGGCGACCGCTGCCTCCGGCACCATCGGCATATAAATCAGGACCCTGTCGCCCTTTGTAATGCCGCGTGAGGCAAGTGCTCCGGCAAAGCGGGCAACAATATCCGTGAATTCGCGATAGGTAAATTTGACAACCTGGCCCGTCATCGGGCTGTCATAGATAAGCGCGTCCTGATCACCGCGCCCCTCTTCGACATGACGGTCGAGACAATTGTAGCAGGTGTTCATTTCCGCACCTTCGAACCAGCGATAGAAAGGCGGATTTTCCGAATTCAGGACACGGTCCCAGGGTTTACTCCAGCTTATGCCTTCAGCGGCCTTGGACCAAAATGTTTCCGGGTCTTGCAGTGATTGCTGATAGTCATTCTCATAGCTGGTCATATCCCATTTCCCTGACTGTTTCTTGCTTACTCATAGAAAAACAACGGCCCGCCCCTATTGTCAACAGAAACTGCCGGGACAAACTGCCGCATTCCGAGCCTTTATTGGGTAAAAAGAAACCCGTCAGGCACTGCCCGGCGGGTTTCTGATAATTATTGACGTTTAATCGTCAGAAGATGACTTGAACAACCCGTCAAGCTCCCTCGCGGAGGCAGATTTCTTCTCGTCCTCTTCTTTTTTTCTGGCGAACGATTTACCGAAAACCGCTTCCGCCTCTGCACGCGGATCATAGGCCTCTTCTTTCTCGACCTGCTTCTTTTTCAACTCATAAGGCGTGAGAGGCACAGCCGCAGCCTCCGCGGCAACAGCGGCGGCCACTTCCTCCATCAGCTTACCACGATCTTCGTCTTTACGACGATGGGCAGATTTCTGCACAGCTTCATCAAGTTCCAACTGGGTACAGATGCCGAGACTGACCGGATCCCGAGGCCTAATATTTTGCGCATTCCAGTGAGTGCGGTCGCGCACGGCATTAATTGTGGTCTTCGTCGTACCAACCAGTTTCGATATTTGCGCATCCGTCAGTTCAGGGTGAAACTTCACCAGCCATGAAATGGCGTCCGGACGATCGCCGCGACGGGATACAGGCGTATAACGGCCACCGCGTCGGCGGGGTTGCGGGACGTCACCGGCGGGATCACTGATCGCGAGGCGCGCCGCCGGGTCTTTCTGACAACGCTCAAGCTCCTCCATTGTCAGCTGTCCGTTGGCTATCGGGTCGAGTCCGACGATCCCGACGGCAACTTCACCGTCAGCAATCCCCTGAACTTCAAGGGAGTGTAGGCCGCAAAAGTCAGCGATCTGCGAAAAGGACAAAGATGTGTTATCAATCAGCCAAACGGCCGTTGCCTTTGGCAGTAGGGGCGTTACCATAAAGTCTCCTTTTTCGGGTCTCTTTATCAACAATCGGACCCAAACTCGATTCTTGTATGTATATGGCGAAAAAAGCCCCTAAAGTCCACACCTAAACCGTCAAAACGATTTTCCCGATATGAGCAGAATCATCTATACGGTGATGGGCTGCGGCCGCCTCCGTCAGCGGGAATGTGCTGTCCATGACCGGCGTGACTGTTCCTGCCGACAAGAGCGGCCATACCTTCGCTTCCAACCGTGATCCGATATCTGCTTTCGCCTGCACGGATTGAGGGCGAAGAGTTGATCCGGTTATCGTCAATCGCTTCAGCATCATGGCCGCGAAGTTGACTTTCACCTCCGCTCCGCCAAGGAAGGCGATGTAAACCAGCCGTCCCTCAACGGCCAGCGCCGAAATATTACGCTGTATATAGTCGCCGCCAACCATATCAAGGATGAGGTCCACACCCTTGCCATCTGTCAGTTCCTTGACCACCTCTACATAGTCCTCAGATCGGTAATTAATTCCTCGCTCTGCCCCGAGCTTTTCAACAGCGCGACATTTCTCATCAGTCGAGGCAGTAGTGAAAGCCCGCGCCCCGAATGCCTTGGCGAGCTGAATAGCCGTCGTTCCGATACCGCTCGCTCCGCCATGTACAAGAAATGATTCACCGCCCGTCAGATGTCCCCGGTCAAACACATTCGTCCAGACCGTAAAAAAGGTCTCCGGCAATGCCGCCGCCTGTACCAGATCAAATCCTTTCGGGATATCAAGGCATTGCGCTTCCGGCGCGACGCAATATTCCGCATAGCCGCCGCCGGCAACGAGGGCACAAAGCTGATCGCCCACTTTATATTTGGTCACACCTGCTCCTGCTGCGGCAACGGTTCCTGAGACTTCAAGCCCGGGAATATCAGACGCGCCGGGAGGCGGCGCGTAGCCACCCTTGCGTTGCAAAACGTCTGGCCGGTTCACACCCGCAGCGGCAACCTTGATCAACACTTCATCATGTCCCGGTTCCGGGACCGGGCGCGTGGCAGGCACAAGTCCTTCCGGCCCGCCGAACTCCTTGATTTCGATCGCGGTCATTGTCTTTGGAAGGGTTGTCATATTATTCTCCATGCATTTCAATCTGCCAGTAGCGAATGCTTGGACAGGATTGAGAAGGTTAATTATTCTGGTTGCAGTTCCAGCAATAGCATATTGAGGAAATGAACAATGACAAGTGATGAAGATGACAAACCCCTCACGGGAACCGGCCCGGTGAATTTCGACACTATGTCAATCTCGGACCTAGAAGAATATATCGTGACCCTGAAGGAAGAAGTCGAAAGAACGAAGCAGGTCATTTTGAAAAAGAAGGCAGCCCAGGATGCCGCGACAAATGTCTTCAAAAGCTAACTAGATATTTCTCGTCCTGAAGAGGCAATGAGCGAATCAGTAGATTATTTTTAAAAAAAATAATGAAAATGCTAAAAATTTGTATATTCATTAATTGTAATTTAATATTTGATCGTTAAGTTAAATGCTGCAGCCCACCTAGGACTGCATTTGGCTGGAATCCTTTTCCAGTCTTTATGACGCCTCCCTGTTGACTTGGGCCGCCTTCTTTAAGGCGGCTCTTTTTTTTGCACTGCACCTAAGCTTCTCCCCTCTTTCGTTTAATAAATCAGTAATATAGCCTCTTGACTCTTGCATAAAATCAGCGTTTTAATTCGCTCCATCAGAAGCAAGTCTGACAGGTTGAGGCAAAAAAAGAGGGGGCGCCCATGTGGCAGCCCCCTCAATAATTTCTATTACTTCTCGAATACTTACAGGTGGCCAATACGAGGCGGCCCACCCTTGGATGCCTGACTGGGGCCAAACGCTTTATCGAGAATGCTGGTACTATCCTCCGCCAACAATATTGCATCCGTCACGGAATTAAGAATGCGCATATTGTTGGCAAGGACGGCTTTCGCCTCGACCCGCGGATCATCGGTAATCAACGCGCAGCGTTCAAGAATGTCTTTACGCAACATACCAAGTACGTCTTCCAGCTTTTTACCTGCTGGATTATCTTCTGTTACCAAATAATGGGTCACATTCATGCCCTCCTAACCAGAAACTTGGCGCCACATTACCAGTTTTTTGGTTAATTTTTTGATAACCGGCTGTCGGCAGAAGCCTATCATAAGTTTCGTGCGCGTTCCCGCAGAACGAACTTCTGCACTTTTCCTGTGGATGTTTTGGGCAAGTCTTCAAATACCACAGTCTTCGGACATTTGTAATGGGCCATGTTGTCCCGACAGAATTGGATTAGCTCCGTCTCCGTCGCTGTTTTACCCTCACGCAGCATGACAAAGGCGCAGGGCGTTTCGCCCCATTTGTCATCCGGACGGGCAACGACAGCAACTTCCAGCACGGCAGGATGTTTATATAGGGTCCCTTCAACTTCAATTGTCGAAATATTTTCCCCGCCTGAAATGATAATGTCCTTTGAGCGGTCCCGCAGTTCGATATAGCCATCTTCATGGACAACACCCAGGTCGCCGGAATGGAACCAGCCGTCTTTAAATGATGCCTGCGTCGTTTTTGCGTTCTTCAGGTAACCTTTCATGATCAGGTTACCCCGCAGCATCACTTCGCCCATGGTATTGCCGTCTGCGGCAACGGGCGTCATTGTTTCCGGGTCCATTATCTCAAGACCGGCCAACGCATGATAGCGAACGCCCTGGCGGGCCTTGAGGGCCGCCCGGTCTTCAACAGGCTTGTCATTCCAATCCGCATTCCAGTCACATAGTACCGCCGGACCAAAAGTTTCGGTCAGGCCATAAACGTGGGTGACATCGAATCCCATTTCATCCATCTCCGCCAGGACCGTTGCAGGTGGCGGAGCCGCAGCCACCATGAACTTCACGCCCTTCGGTGCTTTCGCCTTATCCTCGGCCGACGCATTGATCAGCATCGAAAGAATGATCGGTGCCCCGCACATGTGATCGACCTGGCACCTTTCCAATTCATAATATATCGCGCTGGCCTCAACCTTGCGCAGGCAGACATGCGTTCCGCCCACCGCCGTCATTGTCCAGGGAAAACACCATCCGTTGCAATGAAACATCGGCAGCGTCCATAGATAAACCGGGTGCTTGGGCAGGCTCCAGGAAACGGCATTTCCCATGGCGGACAGAAAGGCACCCCGATGATGGTAGACGACGCCTTTCGGATCACCTGTTGTGCCGGATGTGTAATTCAGTGAAATTGCGGACCATTCATCTTTCGGTCCCTGCCACGCGAAATTCGCATCACCGCTCGCGATAAAGGCTTCATATTCCATTTCACCAATCAGTTCACCGCTTTCCGCGAGCGAATCATCAATATCAATGACAATAGGTTTCACCTTGGCGAGAGACAACGCCCCCTTGATAAGCGGGGAAAATTCGCGGTCCGTCAAAAGCAGCTTGCACTCACCATGATCAAGAATAAAAGCCAGTGCCGCCGCATCCAGACGGGTATTAAGCGTGTTTAAAACCGCGCCAATCATCGGCACGCCGTAATGTGTCTCCAACACAGCCGGAATGTTCGGAGCCATGATTGCCACTGTGTCGCCAATCCCCAATCCGCGCGCCTTCAAGGCGCTCGCCAGCTGGCGGGACCTGTTATAAAAATCACGATAATTATATGTGAGGTCGCCGTGCACAATTGCGATCTTTTCCGGATAAACCTCTGCCGATCGCTGGAGAAACGTGAGAGGTGTTAGCGGCTCATAATTTGCGGGATTACGATCTAGGTCAGTTTGATACGGATTTTCAGTCAAAAGAGTCTCCCAATCTTTCTTCAAAAAATTACCCAAAGATATTTGTTGTCATTGTTGCGGTTTTTTTCCAACTCCTTCTTTCTCACCGCTTAAGTTTACCGGCACACCGGGCAGGAATTTCGACACCCGAATTCCCAACGATGTTTTCACATGCTCCACATTGGGAGCGCCTGTTAATTCATGCGTGAGGAAATGCTGGTAGGTATCCCAGTCTTTTGCCACCACTTTTAAAATAAAGTCATTTTCACCGGCAAGCATGTAGCATTCCCGCACCAGCGGCCAGCTTTGCACAAGACTCTCAAAGGCGGAAAGGTCATTCTCAGCCTGACTCTGGAGACCGACCAGTGCGAAGACCGTAACACCGAAGCCAAGATGCTCTGCATTCAGCTGCGCATGATACCCTTCAATATATCCCGCCTCTTCAAGGGCGCGAACCCGCCGCAGGCACGGAGGAGCAGATATGCCGGCATTTTTTGCCAGTTCTACATTTGTGATACGCCCGTCTTCCTGCAGATCATGCAAGATACGGCGATCAATTTCGTCTAGCTTTACGCGTTGCATTTATTTCCTCCACACGTTTGTTGCGCGCAATATTATTACAAAGATTGCGTTCCGCCAAGCCATAGAAGCAGAGACTATGCCAAATGAGTAAGAAAATTACCCGGCCGACCACTAAATGCCTTGACCCACGCCGGAACGGCGGCCTATGCCAGAAAAATGAACGCGAATGGAAAAATAACTCAAATGTCATGCTGGATCGTTACCGATGGCAGTGCAGGCATGGAAATTCAGGGAATCGGCCTTGCGGAAGCGCTAGGCCTTGAGTTTGAAGTGAAAAGAATTGTGACGAAAGCGCCATGGCGTTGGCTACCGCCGCAGTTGTGGATCAACCCTCTCAGCCTTCTCGATAAAACCGGTGATGTACTTCTTCCGCCCTGGCCCGACGTCCTTATCACATGTGGTCGGCAGTCTATTCCAGCAAGTCTGGCGATAAAAAAGGCAAATGGCGCAAAAACATTCACTATTCATATCCAGACGCCGAACAGTGATGCGTCGAAATTTGATCTCGTCATCGTCCCCGAGCATGACAAGCTGCGCGGCGATAATGTCCTGGTATGCGAAGGCGCGCTTGGGCGAATAACGCCGGAAAAGCTCCATGAGGCAGGCAAAAAATTTCAGGAAACGGTCTCCCATCTCCCCTCGCCCCGCGTGGCGGTCCTGATCGGGGGAAGTAACCGGTGTTATGACATGACCGAGGATGTCATGAAGGATCTCGCCGCGAAACTGGAAGCCCTTCACGACGAGGTGAAATGTAGTTTTCTTGTGACAACGTCCCGACGAACAGGCGAGGAAAATGAACATATCCTAAAATCGGCGCTCAACAATGTTCCGCATCAACTTTGGACGGGAGAGGGCGAGAATCCGTATTTTGGATATCTGGCACTTGCTGATGCGCTTATCGTAACAAGTGATTCTGTCAATATGGTCTGTGAAGCCTGTGCGCTCGGCAAACCGGTCCATATATTTGAGCTGCCGGGTGGGAACGCCAAGTTCAATTATTTCCATAAACGTATGCGCGATAAGGGTTATACCCGCCCGTTTAAAGGCCGCCTGGAACAATGGAGCTACCCTCCTCTCCTTGAAACACAAAAGATTGCGGACGAAGTCAGAGTTATTCTGCAATCACGCCAAAAGTGACCGCAAAGCATCAGGCCTTGTAGCCTTTGTCGCAAAGTTGTGGACGCGCCCTTGCATGGCTTCGTCGCACGTTATAAATACATCAATACTTCTAAAAGCGCGGCAAACTGATACCGGAGTTCGGCATGGCGGATATTCATCAAACTGACGTACTAATTATTGGCTCCGGCCCGGCTGGGGACACGGCAGCCATATATGCCGCGCGTGCCTCTCTCGATCCAATCCTTGTGCACGGATTACAGCCCGGCGGCCAGCTGACAATTACGACAGATGTTGAAAACTACCCGGGTTTTGCCGATCCAATTCAGGGCCCGTGGCTAATGGAGCAGATGGAAGCCCAGGCCCGGAATGTCGGCACGCGTATTTTTAACGACTACATCGTCGACCTGGATGTCACCCAGCGGCCCTTCGTTGCAACGGCTGATTCTGGTACAAAATATATCGCCCAGTCCGTGGTGATCGCTACTGGCGCTGCGGCGAAATGGCTCGGCCTCCCAACAGAGCAGAAATATATGGGCTTCGGTGTTTCCGCCTGTGCCACCTGCGACGGCTTTTTCTATCGCGGTAAGGATGTCATGGTCATTGGCGGCGGCAACACCGCCGTGGAAGAAGCGATTTATCTCACCAATCATGCTGACAAGGTAATATTGGTTCATCGGCGGGATGAACTCAGGGCCGAAAAAATCCTGGTCGATCGCTTGATGAAAAACCCGAAGATCGAGGTCATTTGGGATCATGTGCTTGAAGAAATAGTCGGGCAGGACGATCCTTTCGGCGTTACCGGCGCACGTCTGCGTCATGCAAAAACCGGTGAGATACAGGAAGTGTCCGTTCATGGTGTCTTTATCGCCATTGGGCACACACCGAACACGGAACTCGTTAAAGGAAAGCTTGATATGGATAGCGAAGGCTATCTGATTACAGCGCCCGATTCCACCGCAACCAATATCCCCGGCATCTTCGCGTGCGGCGATGTGCAGGACAAGATTTACCGCCAGGCAGTGACGGCAGCGGGAACCGGCTGCATGGCCGCGCTTGAAGCCGAAAAATATATTGCCGAAAGCGAAACCACTTCGGCTCAAGCCGCGGAATAGAGAGGGGCCGCGGAGTTTTGACGGTCGCGTTAGAGCCCGCAGCAGGAAATTAGATGGATTGGGACAAGTTGCGCATATTTCATGCGGTTGCGGAGGCTGGCAGCTTCACACGCGCCGGTGAAACGCTGCATCTCAGCCAATCCGCGATCAGCCGTCAGATCAGCGCTCTTGAAGAAAGCCTTCAGGTTGCCCTCTTCCACCGTCACGCCCGCGGCTTGCTGCTGACCGAGCAGGGAGAATTACTGTTTCAAACCGCCCATGAAGTCTTTGCCAAACTGGCGATGACAGAGGCCCAGTTGATGGACGCGCATGAAAAACCGTCGGGCGAGCTGAGGGTTACCGCCACAGTAGGTCTGGGCGCCAACTGGCTGACACCGCGTATTCGGGAATTTGTAGAGTTGTACCCCGATATCACGGTCAATCTTATTCTTGCGGACCGGGAGCTGGACCTTGGCATGCGAGAGGCCGATATCGCCATTCGCTTGCGTGCACCCGTACAACCGGACCTCATTCAGCGCAAACTGATGACGGTTAATCATCATGTCTACGCATCACCGGACTATCTTAAAAAGCATGGCACACCAACGCGCTTGGAAGATATTATTGACGCCAATCTCATCAGCTACGGCGACGAGGCGCCGTCCAATATTTCCAATGTCAATTGGCTGGTGCATGAACTCGCAAAGGCCGGCCGCACGAAGGAACCGATATTCAAAGTCAATAACGTTTATGGTCTGCTGTTGGCCGTTCAAAGCGGTCTCGGGATAGCGAGCCTGCCGGACTATATCGTAGACGGCCATGCAAATATCATCCGTATTCTGCCCGATGTCGGCGGTCCGACCTTCGATTCCTACTACGTTTATCCCGAAGAATTGCGAAAGTCCAAGAGAGTGACAATTTTCCGGGACTTTCTTATTCAGAAGGTAGCCGAATACTCTTTTTAGAGTGGCTGCGGTCAAGCCATGCACAACAAACATATTAGCATTGACCAAATTGCTCTTCCCCCAAGTCAGATATTTTTATACAAAGACGGCGAACGATGTTGCGACGCAACAAATGTTCTCGCAGAAATCTTTGATTTTTGTGGTATTGCAAAATTTCCTCCCTGATTTTTGCAATCCTATGTCTTCTTGACATATACCTCCCTGTTAGACTTGACCGGCCTCTTCATTGAGGCCGGTCTCTTTTTGGCTATATCCTTCGCCTAGATTTAAAAAATCTCATAAACAAGATTTTATTGCCAATTCAGAGCTATGCAGTTTTTGCATATGTGCACTGCAATATTATTGGTGGAAAACAGGGTCGGAGTTAGCTATTTATAGAGCATGGATGTTGCGTTGCAGCATTCAGAATATCAGCTCCCTGCTGATATCGATTGCATGTATTCCTCCCAATCACATGTAATCTGTATTGTCGAAAGGCAATACCTCCCTGTTAGACTTAGCCGGCCTCTTCATTGAGGCCGGTCTTTTTTTTGCATGCCGTGACCGCATGGCTGATATGCTTAAATGCATATTCTAAAAGATCGAGAAAACCCAATATTGTTAAGGAGTGGTGTTGAAGCAAGCATCACCTTATTGCCGGAGCTTTTCGGCAAGAATCAAGTGGGTCCCTCCCTATCCGCTTGTTTCAACGCATCTTTTATCTCGATGCACCTCCCTGTCAGAAATGCCGACCATTCACATGGTCGGCATTTTTGATTGCGCGGAAGTCTAGGGGCGTCAATGACCGATGGGGCCTTCCTTGAACAAATAGTCTTTCAGCTCATCGTCCAAAACGGAATCCCGACGGCGAATCCACTCCAGTACCATCGCGGCATGCTCTTTTTCCTCATCGCGATTATGTGCAAGAATCTTCTTCAGCTCTTCATCCTTGCAGGCATCAACCCGTTGATTATACCAGTCAACGGCTTCCAGCTCCTCCATCAGCGACGTGATTGCCCGATGCATATCCCGTGTTTCATCAGAAAGTTCATCGATTGGCTCGTGGTATCCTTCATTGGCCATTTAATATCGCCCTCCTCGGCGCATTGGAATGATTCCAGATTAGTATCATTTTATAGATAGCAGAAGCTGAAACATTCGCAACCCGCCGAGAGCGGAAATATCAAAAATCTACATAAACAGATTTTCACCCTTCATGTCTTTATAGAGATCGGCAACATACTCTCCATAGCCATTATAGATAACAGTAGGAACATATTCCCCCGTTCCAATGTCACGTTCTTTCGCTTGTGACCAGCGGGGATGGGGTACCTCCGGGTTTACATTTGCCCAAAAGCCATATTCATTCTTGAGGAGGGTTTCCCAGAAAGTTTCCGGTCGCTTGTCCGTGAAAGAGAAACGGACAATGGATTTTACATGTTTGAAACCGTATTTCCATGGCACGGCAAGGCGCAAGGGGGCCCCATTCTGCTTTGGCAAGGGCTTGCCATACAGACCGGTCACGATGAACGAAAGATCGTTGGTTGCCTCTTCTATCGTCAGGCCGTCAGTATAAGGCCAAGGGTACCAGAACTGTCTCTGACCCGGAGCGACGGAACTATCCTCGAAGGTCTGCATCACCAGATATTTCGCTTTAGAGGTGGGTGCGGCAAGCTTTACCAGCTCTTTCAGGGGAAACCCGCTCCAAGGCACAACCATCGACCAAGCTTCGACGCAGCGGTGCCGGTAGAGGCGTTCCTCCAGCGGCATTTTTGCGAGTAGATCATCTACGCCAATCTCCATCTCTTTTTCGACCATGCCATCGATCGTGACGGTCCAAGGCCGAATTTTGAGGGCCTGCGCCGCATTGTAGATTTCCTTGTGAGATCCGAACTCATAGAAATTGTTGTAGGTCGTGGCGATTTTCTCTGGCGTTAGTTCCCGCGTAACTTTATAGCGATCATTGCGAGGCACCGGATAGAGTCCAGCGCTTGGATCACCGTCCGTCGCTGCAAAAGCAGATCTTAAGGCAGCCGACGATCCTATTGATGCTATTAATCCAGCGCCCGCCATCCCCTGAAGGATTTTCCGCCTGTTCAGATACACATTTTCCGAAGTCGCCTTCGATTCCGGGAGTACCCAGCCTTTTGGATTCCTAATTAGCACGCGCCCAGTTCCTCCTGCTTCGTTTGTATTACAGAAGATAATCGGGCGACAAGGCTTCAACTACAAGTCAACAGTCTGTGAGTACGTCTCAGAATACCGGGTTTCAACTTCGGTTTTGCAGGACTTTTTCGGCGTTCTGACCTGTCAGCTCCTGGAGATGATCGAACTCGCTGCGATAGGTCCCTATCCCAAGAGTCACGGACCTCAAGTCGACGATCAGATCGTGCACCTCTGATTCAGGGATCATCGCCACCAGCATATCCCAGCCGTCCCAGCCATCACGGGCATCAAATCCCAGGATCTGACCCCGGCGACTACTGACGATACTGTTAACACGCGACGTATGTTCCGACGGCATCGCAATTTCCACCTTGTAAATTGGTTCTAGCAATACCGGATCGCATTTCGGCATGCCCTCGCTCATGGCGATACGCGCAGCAGACCGAAACGAATTTTCCGAGCTATCGACCGAGTGGAACTGCCCATCGAACAGGGTCACGGAAACATCGACAACCGGAAACCCGAGCGGCCCCTCCACCAGATATTCCTTTACTCCGCTTTCAACGGCGGGGATATACTGCTTAGGCACGGAGCCGCCGACAATCTTCTCTTCGAAATTAAAGCCGGAACCGCGTGGCAATGGCTTGATCTCGATATGAACATCTCCAAATTGCCCATGGCCACCGCTTTGTTTCTTATAGCGCGCATGTTGCTTCGCAGCTTTGCGGATTGCCTCTCTATAGGCAACCTTTGGCCGACGTGAATTTACGCTTATGCCGTACTTGTTCCGCATCCGGTCCAAAGCGACATTCAAATGAATCTCGCCCTGCCCCCACAGCAGCAATTCCTGCGTTTCCTGTTTATGTTCAGCTTTTAACGAGTTGTCTTCTTCTAGGACCTTGGCCAGTGCCGCGGAGAGCTTGACCTCATCATCCCGGTTCTCCGGAACGAGCGCAAAACTGTAAACGGGCGCGAGCATTGCATCCTGCGATAGAGATACTGTTTTGTCTTTCATCAGAATATCACCGGTCTGCGCTTCATCAAGGCGCCCGAAACCGACAATATCGCCGGGACCTGCCTTGGCTAATTTCTCAGATTTACCGCCCTGCAGTCGATATAATCCACCAATCCTTCCCGTGAATAAACTGTCGCCATCCTTGATTTCACCTGACCAGATACGACCAAGAGAGAGTTTCCCACCTTGTGCCGACATATATGTTTTAAGTATTTGCGCAATGGGCTCTCCGGACCCGGGATCAAAACCATTTCGCACTGCCGCAACGGACGCTTCCGGCACCTCATGCCGTAATGCCTTAAGGAGACGCCGCACACCGTTGTCATTTTCTGCCGATCCAAGAAACACAGGCGTTACCAGTCCTTCGCACAAGTCATTTTGCAACAGTGCATAGATCTCCTCGCGCTCAGGTTCGATATCCTCCAGCAGCTCTTCCATTAAATGATCATCAAAATCGGCCAGTTTTTCGAGCATTTCAAACCGGGAGGTTCCTTCCTCCTCTGCCATTTCAGGCGGCAGATCAATGATGCGCGACGCCTCCCCTTCCTTGTAGACATAGGCTCTTTCAGAAGCGAGGTCGACATAGCCTGTGATAATATCGTCCTTAAAAATCGGCACCTGACGCAGGACGAGCGCCCGATCGGCCACAGCCTGAAGGGAGTTAAAAAGATCATGAACAGAGCCGTAAGCTTTATCCATCTTGTTAACGAAGATAAAGGTCGGCAGCCCTTTCTCCTGCAGGCATTTAAGGAGAGGTGACAAGGTCAGGACTCGCTCGCTATCCGGCTCGCATACAACAACCGCCGCATCGACCCCGGCAAGAGCGTTCTCGCATTCCTGGAAAAATTCCACGGATCCGGGACAATCCAGAATAGTGAACTCGTCACCAAGATAGTTGGCGTGAGCGGCGTTCACCTCAACGCTCATCTGACGTTCCCGCGCTTCCTTGGAACTGTCTCCGCAAGATGTGCCAGCCGTGACACTTCCTTTGCGATCTGTTTCACCACAAATATGCAGGATGGCTTCAAGAAGAGTTGTTTTTCCGCTTGAGTAGGGACCTACCAGCGCAATGCTGCGAGGTCCCTTAGGTTTGTCTACGACCATAACATACCTCCCTTATTCGTTAGATTATTCTAATGTTCCTCCTCCGGAACAGCTGGCGCAAGAAGAATCTTGGAGGTTTGCCTGAACGGCGCAGAAACTCGTAGGCGTTTCTGGAAAATTCTAGGTGAATTTTAGCCCACAAAAAAAGGCGACCGAATCATCGGCCGCCTTTTCAATGGAATCCCGTTTATCTCAGCTCAGGCTGGCACAAAACCGTTGTATACGTTCACAAGCCTCGGTAAGGGCCTCTGTCGATGTCGCGTAAGAAACCCGAAAATGCGGAGACAGGCCGAATGCCTCCCCGTGGACCACGGCGACACCCTCGCTTTCCAGAAGCTCGGAAATAAAATCAAAATCGCTCTCGATCACTTTTCCCTCCGGTGTTTTCTTGCCGATACATCCTGCGCAGGACGGATAGACATAAAATGCTCCTTCCGGCACCAGACAGCTGAGGCCATTTGCTTGGTTTAGCATGCCAACGACAAGATCCCGCCGCTCTTCAAAGACTTTCGCTCGTTCCGCGATAAAATCCTGCGGTCCGTTCAGTGCCTCAACGGCCGCATACTGGCTAATGGAACACGGGTTGGAAGTGCTTTGCGACTGCACTTTCGCCATCGCTTTGATCAACTCGATTGGACCAGCGCCATAACCAATACGCCACCCGGTCATTGCATAGGATTTCGACACCCCGTTCATGGTCAGCGTTCGGTCATAGAGGGCGGGCTCGACCTGTGCCGGGGTGACAAACTTGAAATCTCCATAAACCAGATGCTCATACATATCATCCGTCAGTATCCAGACATCCGGGTGCCGGATAAGGACGTCCGTCAGCGCCTTCAATTCGTCATGGCTGTATCCGGCCCCTGACGGGTTTGACGGAGAGTTGAAAATCAGCCATTTCGTTTTTGGCGTAATGGCGGCCTCCAGGTCAGCGGGTTGCATCTTAAACCTGTTCTCGGCGGAAGTGGGAACAAAAACCGGCTCCCCGCCACCCAGTAGAACCATATCCGGATAGGAAACCCAATAGGGCGCGGGAATGAGCACTTCATCGCCTGGATTAAGGGTTGCGATCAATGCGTTATAAATAATCTGCTTGCCGCCCGTCCCAACAGTTACCTGGGAGGGTTCATAATCGAGATCATTATCACGCTTGAACTTTGCGCAAATCGCCTGCTTCAGCTCCAGAATTCCGTCCACAGCCGTGTATTTTGTCTTGCCTTCGCTGATCGCCCGGATTGCCGCTTCCTTGATGTTGTCCGGCGTATCGAAATCCGGCTCCCCGGCGCCAAGACCAATAATGTCGCGGCCCGCCAGTTTGAGTTCCGCGGCCTTGGTGGTGACCGCGATAGTAACAGAAGGCTTAATACGACCCAGACTCTGCGCAACAATAGACATAACTTCCCATCTCTCCTGGTTAGGATAAAATCAAGACGCGATTTTGCGTCTTCAAGCAAGTGATCTATAGCGCTTATCGGGCGACTAGACCACCCGTTTTTCTCCTTAAAGGGCCGAAAACCGGAATGAAATAAGGGGTATCCCTCTTTCATTAAATTTTTACCATATTCATCGATACTGCGGGGCATTATCTAATGGGAGATAGTATTAGGAGGATATCCCGGATGTCCGAAGCGGAGAAAAAATCCGACTCTTTTGTCGCGAAGATGGCGAGCGAAGTCGGTAATCTTGGCGTTGAAGTCGCTGAAATTGCGGGGCACCTCGCAGAAGTCTCAGAACGCAGCAAATTGCAATCAAAGCAGTTTGAGAGTCTTTCTGAGATGGCGCAGAACATGATCGCCGCCAACAACAAAATCAGCGAGGCAGCACAATCGTCAAAATCGGCGACAGCCCAGACGGCTTCCGACATTCATGACTCCCGGGAAAAAATTTCCCACGCAGTTGGCAATATCCAGGAGCTTGTCGCCGGTGTAAGCCAGTTCGAAGGGCAGCTTGCGACACTTAGCGAAGCGCTCTCGAATGTTGCCAAGGTTGCCGCCGGTATTGAGGGGATTGCCAGCCAGACTAATCTTCTAGCCCTGAATGCAACGATCGAAGCGGCGCGCGCCGGAGAGGCCGGCAAAGGCTTTGCCGTTGTCGCTACCGAAGTAAAAAGCCTGGCCGACGAGACCAAAAAAGCAACCGTGGAAATTACAAGTACAGTGAAGATACTCACCGAGCAGGTAAGCTCCTTGCAAACCCAGGTCGCCGGAAATTCCGAGATTGCTCAATCGGCGCAGGAGGGTTCGTCCAATATCGCCGATATTTTTGAAACCGTTGAAAACAATCTCACCCAGATTAGTTCGGAAATCACCACTATGGCGGCGGATGCAGGCAGTAATCTCAGCCAATGCGATCAGGTTTCGACGGAACTCGGCTCGCTCATGAGCAGCGTCAAGGAAACGGATCAAAATATTTCCCACGCAGACGCCAAAGCCTCAGGCCTACTTCAAGTCAGCGAAACACTGATTGAGCTGATTGCAGGAAGTGGGCATGAAACAGTGGATACGCCCTTTATCCATCTGGCAACAGAGACAGCCGCGGAAATTGCTCGGCAATTCGAGGCGGCCATCGATCAGGGAACGATCACGCTCAATGATCTGTTTGACGAAGATTATCGTGATATAGAGGGAACGGACCCGCAGCAGCAAATGACAAAATTTGTTGGTTTGACAGACCGCATTCTACCAAGCATTCAAGAACCCGCGCTTGAAATGGACGACAGCATTATCTTTTGTGCGGCAATTGATCGAAATGGATATTTACCCACTCACAATGCCAAGTTTTCCCACCCGCAACGACAGGATGATCCGGAATGGAATGCCGCTAACTGCCGGAACCGCCGTATCTTCAATGACCGGACCGGCCTCGCCGCTGGACAGAATACGAAACCCTTTCTGCTCCAGACTTATCGGCGGGACATGGGGGGCGGCAACTTTGCAATGATGAAAGACCTTTCCTCCCCCATTTATGTAAAAGGGCGGCATTGGGGTGGATTTCGTATCGGCTACAAGCCGCAAACATAATTTTGGTACTTACACCTAGTCTATGCCTGTTCGATCCGGGATTTGAACCGGCCTGAGTTCACGGAAGCCTCTTCCATGATCCATTCCCGGAAGGCGGCAATACGAGGACGATCTGCTGCCTCTTCAGGGCTTACAATATAATAAGCATGGTCTGCCTGCATGGGCTGTATATTGAACGGTTGGACCAGCCTGCCAGCCATCAAGTCATCCGCCGCGAGCGTGCTTCGACCAAGCGCCACGCCCTGCCCTTCCATCGCTGCCGTCAGCAACATTGAACTGTCATTGAAACTCGGCCCTTTCTTCGGGTCAACACCAGTGACCCCTGCCATAGCCAGCCAGGCCTGCCAGTCGATCCGCATGTCATCGTGAAGAAGGGTATGGTATTTCAGATCGTTCGGGTGCCGCAGGGGATGTTTTCCTTCCAGAAGGTTTGGACTACAGACCGGGAACATCAATTCCTCTGTCAGGAGCTTGTTAACACGAAGACCCGGATAATGACCGTGACCATAACGGATAACGACATCAACATCCTCTCGATTAAAATCCGTCAAATGGTCCGATGCGGATAACCGCACGTCTATGTCCGGATGCGCCTCCCGAAAGCGGCTGAGACGCGGCAGCAGCCACCGGGCTGCGAATGACGGTAGTGTATCCACATGTAGAGCGCCTGAGGCATCTTGAAGCATAATTTTTTCTGTCGCAGCACCAATTATCTCAAGGCCGTTGCGCACACCCATGACATAGTTCTGTCCCTCGTTCGTCAGAATCACGGCACGGTTCAACCGCTTGAACAGGATCACTCCTAGCCAGTCCTCCAATGCCTTGACCTGATGGCTAACAGCCGCCGGAGTTACGAAGAGCTCCTCTGCCGCTTTAGAAAAACTTAAATGCCGTGCCGCTGCTTCGAAGCTGCGCAACGCTTTAAGCGGGGGGAAGCGCATGATTCAATCCCATTTCAGATTAGAAAAACTAACTTATTCTATTAGAATTTGTCGTTTGTAATCAAGCCAAAAAAAGAACAAGTATGGCTCATCAGAACAACCGGTGCAGCCGTTTCGTCGGACCGCCCAATTGAGTAAAGGAATTAAAAAGATGGCAACAAAATCAGTTATCAATGGTGGAAACATACATCACGCACCCGTCAGCGGCTATGGTAGCAGCACAGGGTTCATGGGGTCCATCACGAATATCGTTCTTCAATGGCAGGAACGGGCAACTATGCGGCACCATCTCGCGTCTCTGGATAAAGAATATTTGAATGACGCGGGCCTTTCCACCTCCCAGATACAAACCGAAACCGGTAAGGCCTTCTGGCAGTCATGATCGTTTCAAGCTACCGCCCGGAATAACGTCTGTCCTCCCCCCCCCTGTCCTCAGACGTCCGGGCGGCCACTTGCGCCAGCAAGAGACCTTGCAAATAATTTTACATTTCAGATCAAAATGAATTGGAAATTTACCCGCGAGCGCCCTATAACCTCCTTATGCAGTTAAAGAACAAAAATGAAACATCAGGACTGGAAGACGCTTCGGCGGCCTTCATTCCTCACCGCCCCGTGCGGCCCGAAAAATCCGAGGGCGGCATCTCCTTCGAGGTAGTTTCAGAATACGAACCCGCAGGCGATCAGCCCGAAGCCATAGAGGCGCTAGTTAACGGCGTAAAGCAGCACGAGAAGGACCAGGTTTTACTTGGTGTAACCGGATCGGGTAAAACCTTCACCATGGCAAAAGCCATTGAGAGACTGCAACGCCCAACCCTTATCCTCGCCCACAACAAGACGCTTGCCGCGCAGCTCTACGGCGAGATGAAAGCGTTTTTCCCCAATAACGCGGTCGAATATTTCGTCTCCTACTACGACTATTATCAGCCGGAAGCCTATGTCGCCCGGACGGATACCTATATCGAAAAAGACGCTTCGGTAAATGAGCAGATTGATCGGCTGCGCCATTCGGCAACCCGTGCCCTGCTGGAACGAGACGACGTGATCATTGTTGCGTCCGTCTCCTGTATTTATGGTATCGGCTCGGTTGAGACCTACAGCGAAATGACGCTGGACCTGAAAGTCGGCAAGGAATTTGATCGCCAGACATTGCTTCGACAGCTTGTCGAGATTCAGTATCGGCGTAATGACGCAAGCTTTACCCGCGGAACTTTCCGGGTGCGCGGCGATACAATAGAAATCTTCCCGGCCCATCTGGAAGATCGCGCGTGGCGTCTCTCGCTTTTTGGCAATGAGCTTGAAAGTATTACGGAGTTCGATCCACTCACCGGAGAGAAGGCTGGCTCTCTCTCTGAAGTCCGTATTTATGCAAATAGCCATTACGTAACGCCAAAGCCGACCCTGAAGCAGGCACAGGAACTGATCAAGCAAGAACTTAAATTACGGCTTGCCGAATTTGAGACCCAGAACAAACTGCTCGAAGCCCAGCGGCTTGAGCAACGCACCATGTTTGATCTTGAAATGATGGAAGCGACCGGTGCCTGCGCCGGAATTGAGAATTACTCGCGCTATCTTTCGGGTCGTGGTCCGGGACAGCCGCCGCCGACACTGTTTGAGTATCTGCCTGACAATGCAATGTTGATGGTGGACGAGAGCCATGTCACGGTCAGCCAGATTGGCGCCATGTATAAAGGCGACTTTCGCCGAAAATCCACTTTGGCGGAGTATGGCTTCCGTCTGCCGTCCTGCATGGATAACCGCCCCCTCAAGTTTGAGGAGTGGGAGGCCATGCGCCCACAGACATTATTCGTTTCCGCGACGCCTGGACCGTGGGAGCTGGAACGCACTGGCGGTGCGTTTGTTGAACAGGTTATCCGCCCGACAGGCTTGACTGACCCTGATTGTATTATCCGCCCGGTAGCCCAGCAGGTAGACGACCTGATGCGCGAAAGCAAGCTTTGCGCGGCAAAAGGCGAACGCGTTCTTGTCACAACACTCACCAAGAAGATGGCGGAAGATCTGACAGAGTATTTTCATGAGAATGGCATAAAGGTCCGTTACCTTCACTCTGATATCGATACACTCGAACGGATCGAAATAATCCGGGATCTTCGTTTAGGTACTTTCGATGTGCTGGTCGGCATCAACCTCCTGCGGGAAGGGCTGGACATTCCAGAATGTGCGCTTGTTGCCATTCTTGATGCGGATAAGGAAGGATTTCTGAGATCCTCGACATCATTGATCCAGACGATTGGCCGTGCCGCGAGAAATGTAGATGGCCGGGTTATCCTTTATGCGGACAAGATCACGAAGAGCATGCAATTCGCACTGGACGAAACAAAACGGCGCAAGGACAAGCAGGAAGCCTTTAACGCCGAACATGGTATCACGCCCATGTCGGTGCGAAAAAATATCGGCGACATTATGCAAAGTGTCTATGAGCAGGATCACTATAACGTCGGCCTTGGCCTTGAAGAGACTAGCCATATGATTGGACACAATCTTGAAGCCCATATCGAGGACCTAGAGAAGAAAATGCGGACGGCAGCCGGGGATCTTGAATTTGAGGAAGCCGCCCGCATTCGTGATGAAATCAAGAAATTGCAGGATCGCGAACTGGGTATTGGCGGCCCCAACAGCGGTCGCCCGCAGGGGCGGTCCAGCAAAGGGCGCGCTGGCAGCGGCCATATATTAGGTGGACGCTCTCGGTAAAGCCCTAGCCTCCCTCTGCAATAAATCCAAACTGACGGAAAATCTCCTGCCCGTCCTGCGAACGCACGAAATCATAGAACAGACTGGTTGAATGGCCGTCATTGTCTTTGATTTTCGCCATGCCGTAAAAAATTGGCGGATGGGAATCAGCCGGGAATATACTTGCAAGACTAATATTCCTGGCAAGGCGCATATCCGTCTCGTAAATAATGGCGAAGGGAACTTCACCGCGCTCCACCAGCGCCAACACGGCACGGACATTGGGCAGCAGAACCAGTTGGCTTTCAAGCTGATCCCATAGATTTAGAGATTGAAGCGCCGCCATGGCATAATTCCCTGCCGGGACATGCGCCGGATTTCCAATTGCCAACCGTCCCTGCCCGAGAATGGAGGGCAGTTTTTCAAACTCGAAAGGATCAGGGATCGGAGTTCCTTCCGGCACAACCAGAGCCAAATTGTTCGAGGCAATTTTCATCAGGCTTTCCGGCCCCAAGAAACCAGCCTGATCAAGATAGTTCAGCCATTCCATATTGGCAGAAATCATAATATCCGCCGGGGCACCTTCGCTGATTTGCCGGGCCAGAGTTCCGCTACCGGCGAAAGAGGGAATAACGGTAAATCCGGTTCGCTTCTCAAACTCCTTGGCAAGGGCGGAGACAACGTTGGTCGTGCTGGCTGCGGCGAACACAACCACATCATCTTCCGATGCGCTGACTGGACCGATGAGAAGCATAATAGAAGCGATCGGCAGCATAAGATATCGCAAGAAATTTCGGCAAATTCCACACCGTCGCACCTTAGTCCCCATACTTTATTCCGCCAATACCGTGAAATCCCGGCTCAATATGTTATATCTAGTCATAGTTCGCCCATTTTCGCAATTAACGAGGCCTGCAATGACCATGTTTTCAAAACTGCTTTTTGGCCTTGCTCTTTTGTTTATGCAGATAGGATTTGCACCTGCCCTCCTCGCCAGTCCTGCACCCCCAGAAAATTGTACCGAACGACCCTATGATAAGGGACGGCTGTGGAAAGTTACCAAGGGCGACGCTGTCCCAAGCTATATATTCGGGACGATGCATTCAAAGGATCCGCGGATACTTCATCTGCCAGGAATTATCATGCAGGTCTTCATGGCCTCGAATACTGCCGTGTTTGAAACGTCTTTAAAAGATGATGAACTCGCCCGCAATCAGCAAATGATGTTGCTTGAGCCGGGCCAAAGTCTGAAAGAGAAGTTAGGTGAGCCCCGCTTCAACGAATTGTCCCGGATTGTTGCCAAATACGGCATGGCGCCTGCAACCCTTGATCGGGTCAAGGTATGGGCGGCCGCGGCGATCATCAGCCAACCGCCGCCCAACCCGCAATCAGGCGAACATACTCTGACGTTGCTGGACAAGGAACTCGAAAAATCCGCAAGGCAGTCCGGTAAACGCGTCATCGCCCTTGAGAGCAACGCAGAGCAGCTCGCTATTTTCAACTCCATGAGCGATGCGGTTCAGCTTGAATACCTTGATCAGGCTATTGATGAGAATCATCAACTGAATGAAGAGCTTGAAACCATGACAAGCTATTATCTCTCCGGCAATACGGGATGGATAGCCTGCAACCTGGAAGAGACACTTCAGGAAACCAGCGCTGCCCTGAGCAAGATAATGACCACGGATCTTATATATATGCGTAACCACCGAATGGTCGAACGAATGCTTCCTGAACTCCAACGGGGGAATGCCTTCATCGGGATCGGCGCGCTGCATTTGCCTGGAGAGGAGGGTGTTCTCTCGCTTCTGGAAAAGCTTGGTTACGAGATAGAACAGAAATACTGACATTGAACGGCCCAAGAAATCCCGGAAACTGCATGGAAACCGTGAGTGAAAATCATCGCGCTATCTGAAAAGAAGTCAATTTAATGTCTTTAGCTCTTTTACTGCTGCGGGGGCATGTCTATATAACACCCAATTGTCTTCAAGGAACAGTGGTGACCGTATGCGTGTAAAGGGGAATAAGTCCCAGGGTACTAACCCTAAATGATGTATCTACAAGTAGCTGCTGGTCTGGTTATCCTTCTGGTTTGCGGTGAACTTCTCGTTAGAGGCTCCGTTGCTCTGGCGGAGCAGATGGGTGTTTCCAAACTGGTGATCGGCTTTACCGTGATCGCCTTCGGCACCTCGGCACCGGAATTGGTAGTTTGCATTCAAGCTGCAATTGATGGTGTCCCCGGCATTGCCTTCGGCAATGTCATTGGCAGTAATATCGCCAATGTGCTTTTGGTAATCGGTGTTCCTGCCTTGATATATCCGATTGTTTGTGACACGCGGTCGGCACTGCGCGACAGCTTCATCATGATTACCGCCACCCTCTTGTTTATGGTGCTGGCCTGGAATGGTACAATCCAGCTCTGGCAGGGGGCGCTTCTTGTTGGGTTTCTTGCGGTAATTGTCTTGCGATCCTATTTCCGGGCCCGCAAGGAAGGGGATGAAGGAGCGGAAGAAGCGCTGGAGGAATATGAGCAGAATATGCCCAAAAGCCTGCCTTTTTCTCTCCTGTTTGTGTTCATGGGTCTGGCCGGGTTGATACTGGGATCTCACTTGCTTGTTGAGGGCGCTGAAGTGATCGCCAGGATCGCGGGCGTGTCCGATGAAATCATAGGCCTGACGCTTGTCGCGCTTGGAACTTCCCTGCCGGAGTTGGCAACGTCAATCATTGCCGCATTTCGCCATCATGGTGACGTCGCCATCGGGAACGTTCTGGGGTCCAACCTGTTTAACATTACAGGGATCATAGGTGTGACCGCGATTGTCGAACCGATGACGGCACCAGCTCAAATCCTCCACTTTGATCTTTGGATCATGCTTTTCGTCTCACTCCTGATGGTCCCCATCTTTCTCTCCAAGAAGCCAATAGGGCGGGTTCTGGGAGGCGCCTTCTGCATTGCCTATGTCACCTATATAGCTGCCCAGTTTTATGGTATGTCGGGTGTTTACGCCGCGCCTCTGAACTAGGCAAAGTTAAACGGGACATTTTCAGGAATGCCAAACAATATATTGATAACCGGAGCCAGCCGTCGAATAGGCCGTGCCATCGCCCTCGGCTTCGCGGCGGAAGGTTGGGGTATTGCGCTTCACTACCATCAATCCAAAAAAGATGCCGAGACCCTGAGGGAAGAGCTTAATGAGCTGAATGCACGTGTCTGCCTCATAAAAGCAGACCTTTCAGACGCGGCAGCAGTTGCAGGCATTGTGCCGGAAGCCACAGCAAATCTGGGGCCTCTTACTTGTCTCGTTAACAATGCTGCCGTTTTCGATAAGGATACGATTAGTGACGCAACGGCGGAGGGTTTCCATCATCATCTCAACACCAATCTTCTCGCTCCTATGCTGCTCACGCAATCTTTTGCTAAACAATTGCCGAAAGAAGAGCAAGGGAACATCATCAACATCGCCGATCAGCGGGTTTTCAACCTGCAGCCGGAATTCACGACCTATACCTTAAGTAAAGCTGGTCTTTGGACCCTTACTCAAACCACTGCCATGGCGCTCGCTCCCGGCATACGGGTAAATGCCATCGGTCCGGGTCCGACACTGGCAAATTCAAGACAAACGGCGGCGCAATTCAAACAGCAGCAGCAATCCGTTCCGCTAGGCTATGGTCCAGCGCCCGAGGAGATCGCGGAGGCAGTTCTTTTTATCGTGAGAGCAAGATCAATGACGGGTGAGTTTATTTGCCTTGATGGGGGTCAGCATCTACCTATAGTTCAGAACGATGCGAAGGATGATGCATATGAATAAACCCACAACTGCCAATGTTCTGTTTCCGGAAAAGATGACCCGGCCGACCTCCACTCATCAGGTCTTTATTTCCGATCTTATGGTGGATATGCTGATTGGCGTTTATACGCATGAGAAATCCACGGTTCAGCCCGTCCGTTTTAATATCGAGATGACCGTGCTTGATACGCCCGCTCCGCTTGATGACAATTACAAGAACGTGGTGTGTTATGAGACCATAGCAAACCACATCATGGATATGGCAAAAAGCGAGCATGTTAACCTGGTTGAAACCCTTGCCGAGAAAACCGCTGCGATCTGTCTTGATAATGAACGGGTTAGCCTCGTAAAGGTGAAAGTGGAGAAGCTCAACGCAATAAAAAACACGACAAGTGTCGGTGTTGAAATCATTCGCGGAAGGCCTTAATTTTGTTCGTGTTAGGCAAAAAACGTAAAATTTGACGAAATCTCTGCGATAGTTGTGCACATCACCACATGAATAGCCCGGTTCCGGTGCAACCAACTAAAAAAATTGTGTTTTTCCTTGAGCCTCTGGCTTGACATTTAAAAATGATATATAATTCAGATACTTACAAAATTGCCTATTTTTTAGGCAGTGTCGTCAAAGGCTAGGTTTCCCATGACCTACAGGGTTATGTCGATAGGTTATGCACAAAGTTTTCCACAGGAATCGTGGATAGTGTCAAAAAACTGTAACAGGAGATTTTGGGGTAAAAATATTGATCTCTAATGTCTCTTTTCTATAAGGGGGTTAGGCTATTTTACTGAAAATCGTTTTAACTCTCACGACTAACTTTCAACGATTTTCACGAGCAGATTGAAGGAAATGACACAACAGGAACTCGAATCAAAAAACAGTAATAGCGAATCGCCCTTTCGGCGCGGCGCTTTGGTAATTGAACGGTTCCTCAAAAACCTTCCTGGAACCCCGGGCGTCTATCGCATGATCGACGGCGGCGGTCAGATACTCTATGTCGGCAAGGCCAAGAACCTGAAGAAGCGGGTCAGCTCCTATGTCAAAATGACAGGCCAATCAACGCGCATTATGCGGATGGTCTCTCTCACCCGATCGATGGAATTCGTCTCTACTCATACCGAGGTGGAGGCATTGCTGCTTGAAGCGAACCTGATCAAGAATCTCAAACCGCGCTACAACATCATCCTTCGCGATGACAAATCCTTTCCCTATATCCTGATCACCGGCGACCATGAATGGCCGCAGATCACAAAACATCGTGGCGCTCGATCTCGAAAAGGGGAATACTACGGTCCTTTCGCCTCGGCTGGCGCTGTGAATGAAACCCTCGCTACCTTTCAGCGGTTGTTTCCCCTGCGCTCCTGCTCGGATTCAGAGTTTCAAAATCGAACCCGACCCTGCCTGCAGTATCAGATCAAACGCTGTTCCGGCCCCTGCGTCAATTTGATCAGCCGGGAAGACTATCTGGATGTTGTTGACGAAGCCCGCAATTTCCTCTCCGGCAAAAGCCATATGCTCCAGGAGAAACTTGCAGGAAAAATGCAGGCGGCCAGTGATTCCCTTGATTTTGAGCAGGCCGCCATTTTGCGAGACCGGTTAAAGGCCATGGCTCATATCCAGTCAAAGCAAACCATAAATCTGCCGGGAGAAGATGAAGTGGATGTTATCGCCGCCCATCAGGAGGGTGGTCAAACATGCGTTCAGGTCTTCTTCTTGCGTTCAGGTCAGAACTTCGGCAACCGCGCGCATTATCCATCGCATAACAAGGAAGATGAGCCTGAAGATGTCCTGAGCGCCTTCATAGGTCAGTTCTATGACGGCCGCGGGGCACCGCGCCGTATCTGGACAAGTCATCAGTTGAAGGATGCCGACCTGATTGCGGAGGCGCTATCCATTACCTCCGAACGTGTCGTCAAAATCGAAGCACCGCAGCGCGGCCCCAAAAAGGAAATGGTTGAACATGCGAGAATGAATGCAAAAGGGGCTCTCGCCCGTCGTATGGCCGAAAATGCAACCCAGCGAAAACACCTGGAGGGCGTTGCGGAAGCCTTCGGTCTCAGCGAACCGCCCACGCGGATCGAGGTATATGACAACAGTCATATCTCCGGCACCCATTCCGTAGGCGGAATGGTTGTTGCAGGCCCGGACGGGTTTGAAAAAAAGGCCTATCGCAAATTCAATATCAAGAACACAGCGCTCGCGCCCGGGGATGATTACGGAATGATGCGCGAAGTTTTGACCCGCCGCTTTTCACGCCTGCAAAAGGAGGACCCTGATAAATCAGGACCGATGGTTTCCGGCTCACGGGAACAATGGCCTGACCTGATCCTGATTGATGGCGGTCAGGGGCAATTGTCTGTCGCGCAAGCAGTGTTTGACGAACTTGAAATCACGGATGTCGCCTTGGTCGGCATTGCGAAGGGACCGGACCGCAATGCCGGGCGGGAACGTTTCTTCATGACGGGCAAGGCGCCGTTTTCCATACCGGATCGAGACCCGACACTCTATTTTTTACAGCGGCTACGGGACGAAGTGCATCACTTTGCCATCTCCACCCATCGGGCCAAACGCTCCCGCGCTATCGGAAAGTCGCCGCTGGATGAAATTCCAGGTATTGGCGCCAAGCGCAAGAAAGCTCTTCTGAACCGCTTTGGCTCTGCCAAAGGCGTTGAGCAAGCGGCCCTCAGTGATTTACAGGCGGTCGAAGGGATATCCCGCGCGACCGCCGAGACCATCTACCAGTTTTTCCATGAAGAAAGCTGATTTCTGCTCTTTAATTCATGCTGCGCCACGCCTATACTGTTTTTTTATCACCTGTCCGTCGGCGTCAACAATCCATGCTTCATAGCTTACCGAATTTACTGACACTGTCGCGCATTGTTGTCATCCCTCTGTTGCTAGCCTCGCTGTTCCTGCCGGGAAAGCTGTCAAGCTGGGTGCCACTTGGATTGTTCATAGCGGCAGGAATCACTGACTTTTTCGACGGGTATTTCGCTCGTCGCTATCGCCAGACATCCAACCTAGGGCGCTTTCTGGACCCGGTCGCGGATAAATTACTGGTCGCTTCTGTTCTTTTGGTTCTGGTCGGAATTGGTCGTATCGGAGATTGGGAGTTGATCCCGGCCACAATTATCCTCTGCCGTGAGATCATGGTGTCGGGATTGCGCGAGTATCTTGCGGAACTTCGTGTCGGCATGCCGGTCAGCAAGCTTGCCAAGTGGAAGACTACAGCACAGATATTTGCCCTTTGCTTTCTTCTTGGCGGTCCCGCTGTTGCCGGCCAGTTTGATGCAATTATTATCGGTCAGGTGTTGCTCTGGCTCGCGGGCGCCCTTACTGTCTGGACTGGCTATGACTACCTCCGCCTCGGACTTAAGCATATGATGAAAGAAGGCACGTGAAACGTCTTCTTTGGGCAACCTTATCATGAAAGTCATCGGAATTTCAGGATGGAGCGGAAATGGCAAGACAACCCTTCTGGTCCGTCTGATACCGGCATTGATAGAGCGAGGGTACAGCGTTTCGACCATAAAGCATGCGCATCACAAATTTGACATTGATACACCAGGCAAGGACTCCTATCGCCATCGAGAGGCCGGAGCGGCGGAGGTTCTCGTTTCCTCTGCAAGCCGGTGGGCGCTCATGCATGAGAACCGTAACGAAGAAGAGGCAAGGCTCGACGAGTTGATTGCAAAGTTATCCCCAGTGGATATCCTGCTGGTGGAAGGTTTCAAGACGGAGGACTTTCCGAAAATCGAAGTTTGGCGCGCTGAAAGTGGAACCAAGCCAAGATACATGTCAGACAAAACCGTGATTGCATTGGCAACGCCAGCTCCCGGTTTTGACGCGCCCATCCCGGTTCTGAACTTGAATGATGAGCATTGTATTGCAGCGTTTATCATTCAGCATTTTAAGCTGGAGAGACCAATCCATGGAACGGCTGGCTAACGATTGTTTCGCCAATGCGTCGGAGATGATCAGCGCCAATGAAGCGCTGAATAAAATCTCCAGTGCCGCGTCTCTTATTGTAGGAACGGAAACATGCTCGCTTCCCAAAGCAAAGAACCGTCACCTGGCGGAAGACATCATTGCGCCGCGGAACGTCCCGCTCTTCGATAATTCCGCCGTTGATGGCTTCGCCTTCCGTTATTCCAGCGATCAAGATCAAGATACGGGTGAGGCGCCACGCATTGTTTTTGGCCAAAGCACGGCAGGGCATCCGTTGGCCGAAGCACCGCCGCCAGATACGGTCGTCAAGATACTGACAGGCGCGCTGATGCCGGACGGTTTCGATACTGTTGCCATGATTGAAGATGTCTCCTTCGCAGGCGATAATGTCATTCTTCCCCCTCACCTCAAATTAGGAGCGAACCGCAGAAAGGCGGGAGAGGATGTTCGCGAAGGGCAAGTTCTGCTGAAACGCGGGAGCAGTCTTAGAGCGCAGGAGCTTGGATATCTTGCCTCAGTCGGGATTGACGCCGTCCGAGTCTTCAAACGGCTAAAGGTTGCCGTCTTCTCGACCGGCGATGAGCTGATTAATCCGGGCGAAGCCATATTTACCGGCAGTATTTATGACAGCAACCGTATTATCCTGACCACTCTTCTAGAGAGTTATGGCTGTAAGGTTACAGATCTCGGAATATTAAGGGATGAACGACAGACTGTTCGGAATGCCTTGAAAGGCGCAGCCGAGACGCATGATCTTGTTATCACATCCGGCGGTGTTTCGATGGGTGAGGAGGACCATGTCAAAACGGCCCTCTCAGAAACTGGCCAACTTCACTTCTGGAGAATTGCCATCAAGCCGGGACGTCCACTCGCGCTCGGGCAGATCGGGAATACGGCATTCATTGGGTTGCCGGGAAATCCGATAGCCGCGCTTGTGTGCTCCCTGAAGTTTGTTCGTCCATTAATCGGCATATTAAGTGGCTGGGGGATTGATCCCCCCCTCTCCTTTCAGGCAAAAGCCGACTTTACGATGAAAAAGAAACCCGGCCGTACAGAGTGGTTGCGCGGGCGCTACACGCCGGCAAAAGATGATGTCGGGATTGCCGAAAAATATCACACGGAAGGTTCCGGTATTCTCTCGTCTGCCGTCTGGGCAAATGGATTGATCGAAATCGGGGATGATGTCACCTATATTGAGAACGGGGACATGGTTACTTTTCTTCCCTTCTCGGAGTTGATGAGATGAAAATTCTCTATTTTGCCTGGTTGAAAGCCAAATTACAGATGACGGAGGAAACCCTGCCCTGGTCGGAAGAACGATCGGACACGGATAGCCTCGTTCGCTGGATGAAGTCGCGCGGTCCGGCCTTCGCAGAAGTATTCAGCGATCTTGAGGTTGTCCGCATTGCGGTTAATCAGGAATATATCGTCGGAAATACGCCATTGAAGGAAAATGACGAAGTTGCGTTTTTCCCGCCGGTGACCGGAGGTTAGGATGATCCGCGTTCAGCGTGAGATTTTCGATGTCGGTACAGAGATGACGGCACTAACGGAGGGTCGGACGGATATTGGCGCCGTCGTCAGCTTTACCGGTCTCGTCCGCGACTTCAATGACGGCGCCGCTGTTGCAGGCTTCAGCCTGGAACATTACCCCGGCATGACGGAGCGGGAGCTTGCCAAGATAGAGGCAGAGGCAACGGCGCGTTGGGATTTACAGGCAAGCCTCATTATTCACCGCTATGGCGATATGGCGCTCGGGGAGCCGATTGTCCTCGTGATTACCGCCTCCCCTCATCGTCAGGACGCCTTTGACGCAGCAAGCTTCCTGATGGATTGGCTGAAGACAAAAGCCCCTTTCTGGAAAATGGAAAAAGGCGAAGACGGCGAGACAAGCTGGGTCAATGAACGTCAAACGGATATTGATGCCGCAAAACGATGGACGGCGGACGATTAACAAAGGCTGGTATGGCAAGTATGTCAGGCGGTCAGAGTTCGCTCTGTCTCTCGATAAGCCATTCGCTCGCCAAGCGGTTCGCCTCGGCTATCTGAACCGGTGACATCTTTGACATCAACACCTTGTTCATTTTCGGTGCGGCCGTATCACCTTTTGCCCCCGAAATAAGGGACCATTTCAGCGCCTCAATCCTGATGATGGATTGTTCGATTTCCGCCTGAGCGGTCGCAGTATTCAGATTAGCGATTTTGGCCTGCTCAAAAATCTGCTCAACGGCATCATTATTAAGGCTGCCCTTCTTTTTCAGCGAGGCGAGTGCCGCGGATTTTTCATCGGACAAAGCAGGTTCCGTATTCGCAACTTTCTGCTTCTTCTGGGGCTCAGCGGAGTCGGCAATCGTCAATTCCTTTGTCTCAGCTACCGGCTCCGTCTTTGCCAACACTACCGATTTTGCCTCGGCGGCAGAACTCTCGTTGGCAAGCTGAACAGGTTGCGCCGGTTTCGTTTCAGCACTCATTCCTTCGCTCGAAGACTGCACGGGCTGGGCGGGAATGCCTTTCTCAATTTTAGGTTCCGGTGCAGGCTCGACCTTCGAGATCACGGGCTGAGGCACTGCAGGCATCGTTGTCGTTGATGCCGTAGCGGATCCATTTTGCTTCGCCATCAAGGCGGCCAGTCTCGCACGGGCCGCGGCGACTTCAGCCTGATCATTCATTGGGCCTTTCTGCGCAATAGCGATCCGCTGCTCTTCTATCTGCTGTTCGCGCAAAGCCGCCTGCCGTTTCGCTTCCTCAGCCTGTGCCTGAGCCGCCTGGATTGCCGCGTCGCGACTCGCTTCCAATGCCTTTGCCTTTGCCTCTGCTTCTGCCTTTCGCTGCGCGATTAATTCGCGCTGCTCCGCCGCTCGTTGCTCGGCAAGGGTTGCACTATCGTTGTTCTGCTGCTGATCCGACGTGCCAACGGCGGCTTTGGCGACCTGAAACGCGGCTTCATCCTGACCGGAATAATCGCGAAACCAGAAGCCCAATGCCGCGAGAGACTGAGCCTCACCATCCTCAATCTCTTCAGGAGACATACTGCTCTTAAGTCGCTCAACCGCCGTATCCGCCACTTCAGAACCCTGAGCCGCCGCCAGATTGTACCAGGCATAGGCGTCAATCAGATTGATATTAACTCCCTCGGCGCCCTTTTCGAATATCTCTCCAAGCGCAATTTGTGCTTGGACATCACCACGTTTGGCGACAGGCTGCCATTTCTCGATGGCAGTCACGGCATCGTTTCGGTCAAGAGCATCCTTCCCCGCATCGTAACTTGCTTGGGCGAATTGCATGCCAAACAAGACGAGCCCGAGGGCCATGGTTAATCGCGTCACTATCATAACAGTCATTTGTCCCGAATAATCTGCAGCTTATTCAATTTGTCCATATGTATACATTATTTTAGACGAAATTGCTCGAAAATCAAAATACCCGCCTCAACATGGTTAAGGCGGGTACTCAGCTAGCGTTTTTTACTCGTTGGATTACGCAGCGATTTTACGGCGTACACATTGATCATAATCCTTGATCAGCTGCGCACAAATAGCGCCAGGCGTAAATTGATAGCTGTCGATACTGCTGACCGGAGTAACCTCTGCAGCCGTTCCCGTCAGAAAACATTCGGAGAAATCAGCCATCTCTTCCGGCATGATGGCCCGCTCGATAACCTCAATTCCCCGGGCGCGGGCAAGATCGATCACTGTCCGTCGGGTAATGCCATCCAGGAAGCAATCCGGTGTTGGCGTATGGAGCGCGCCATCCCGTACAAAAAAGATGTTCGCGCCCGTCGCTTCGGCAATCCGGCCACGATAATCAAGCATGAGCGCATCATCGAACCCTTCTGATTCAGCCTGATGCTTGCTCAATGTGCAGATCATATACAAACCGGCCGCTTTCGATTTGGTGGGGATCGTCTCCGGCGATGGACGTTTCCATTCGGAAAGCTTTAACCGAATTCCTTTCATTCTCGCTTCCGGCGAGAAGTAGCTCGGCCAAACCCAAGCAGCGATCGCTAGGTTAATCCGATTACTCTGGGCCGATACGCCCATCATTTCAGAACCGCGCCAAGCGACCGGACGGACGTAGCCATCAACGATCTTGTTCGCAATTACTGTCTGGCGAGAGGCTTCGTTAATTTCCTCAGCAGTTTGTTCAAGCTTGAAACCAAGAATACGGGCTGACTCAATCAGGCGATCTGTATGTTCCTGAAGTTTAAAAATTTCGCCGTCATAGACCCGTTCCCCTTCGAATACACTGCTGGCATAATGCAGTCCGTGTGTAAGCACATGGATGTTTGCATCGCGCCATGGTACGAGTTTACCATTCAACCAGATATAGCCGTCTTTGTCGGCAAAAGAGGAGGTATCCATTTTGAAGCACCTTGCGTTATTATAATATCGTATATTCCCATAAAACGTTCGATTATGTCGAATCGAATGATGATTTTGTAACATTATAAGAAATATATGTCAACATGACTGACGTAAAATCTACTAACAACCCGCTGTTCCTGCGCGAAGAGGAACTCAGGCAGGCGATAGAGCTCCTGTTTTTTGCCTATCGTGACTTCACAGCGGGGCCAGACCAGATTCTTAAGGACTATAATTTTGGACGGGCACACCACCGTGTGATTCATTTCGTTGGACGCAATGAAGGCATGACAGTATCTGAATTGCTCGACATATTGAAAATTACGAAACAGAGCCTGAATCGCGTCTTGAGCAACCTCATCAAACGTGGCTTTGTCGAACAACGACAAGGGGAAGAAGACCGGCGGCAGCGCTGTCTTTACCTGACCGAAGAAGGACGCAAACTTGAGCAAAAGGTGAGTCGGGTCCAGCGGGAACTTGTTGCCAACGCTTTTCGGGAGGCGGGCGGAGATGCCGTCGCAGGATATCGAAAGGTACTGACCGGCCTTATTGATGAAGAGCAACGCGACAGGGTAATGCGTCGGGTTTCGAAGCCATGATATATTTTGCTGATGAGTAATGGACGATGATGGACAATGCGCCTCATATTCTTGTCGTTGACGACGACGCCCGGTTGCTGTCTCTGTTGAAAAAGTATCTCATGGACAATGGCTATCGCGTCTCGACGGCGACCAACAATGCGATGGCGGAGAGTCGGATGGGAGGGTTCTTTTTCGACCTGATTGTGCTGGATCGGATGATGCCAGGTGGAGACGGCATTGATCTGGTACAGAAAATGCGTGGCGGCAGCGGAACCATTCGGGAAATTCCGGTACTGATGTTGACCGCAATGGGCGAAGCCGAAGATAGAATCAATGGGCTTGAGGCCGGCGTTGACGACTACCTCAGCAAACCATTCGAGCCGCGTGAGTTATTATTGCGCATAGACGCGATTTTACGCCGGTCAAAAACCGAGAAACTAGAGGACCTCCAATTCGGATCCTTCACATTCAATCTTGAACGCGGCGAACTATTGAAGGATGGCAGCGTCATTAATTTGACCTCAGGCGAATCATTACTGCTGAAATCATTGGCCGCAACCCCGGGTGTGCCGATCAGTCGTGATGATCTCTCCGTTTCCAGCGGTAGTCAGGGCCGCGCCGTGGATGTTCAGATAACGCGCCTTAGGCGGAAGATAGAAGATGATCCGAAAGCACCGCGCCATCTTCAGACGGTGCGCGGTGAAGGATATGTTTTATGGGCAGACTGACCTTTTTACGCGATATTTATCACCGGTTGCGAGGTATTTACTACCAGATTACTGCTGGATTTATCAAAAACCTTATGCCCCGAACTTTGTTCGGCCGGTCAATCATGATCGTTGTCCTGCCGATCCTGTTGCTGCAAATCCTGGTGACCTATATTTTTTATGAACGTCACTGGGATGACGTTGCACGGCGGCTTGCGCAAGGTGTGGCGGGTGATGTTTCCGCCGTCATCTCGCTTCGCGATCGATTTCCCGGCAAAGTGGCGGAAACGGATATTCTCAGCATCGCCCGCGGACAGATGCGCCTCGCTGTCAGTATCGACGAAGGGGCTTTACTCCCCGAAGGCAGCGACAAACAGAAAAGCTATGGTTTTCTGGAAAGCCATCTTGCTACCGCTATGAGAGAGAGTCTTCCGGCGCGCGCATTCAACATCTCAACAAATACAAAGCTCGAATCCGTTATTATTTTAATACAGTTACCAGACGGCGTGTTGCAGGTGATCGTCCGGGACAAACGGCTATTTTCATCAACAACCTATATTTTTGTCATGTGGATGGTGGCAATTTCCCTCGTCCTGCTGGGCGTCGCCCTATTGTTTCTTCGCAATCAGATGCGCCCGATCCGGCAGTTGGCGATGGCGGCTGAACAGTTTGGTAAAGGCCAGTTTGTTGATGATTTCAAGCCAAGTGGCGCTCAGGAAATCCGTTCTGCCTCCCGCGCATTTCATGTCATGAAACACCGAATCCTGCGGCAGATTACACAGCGCACCGAAATGCTAGCCGGTGTCAGCCATGACCTTCGCACCCCTCTTACAAGAATGAAGCTGCAACTCGCCATGATGCCAGAAGATGAGAGCAAAGTCAGCCTTCAAGGCGATGTAGCAGATATGGAGAAGATGGTGGAAGGGTATCTCGCCTTTGCCCAAGGTCAGGAAGCCGAGGCCGTCGAAGACACGGACATACCGGAACTGTTCCACGACATTGTCATGAACGCCCGCCGTCAGGGTGCCGCCATTTCCCTTAAAGCCCCGGAGACCCTTCGCGCAGAGCTCCGTCCCAGCGGCTTTAAACGTTGCATTACAAATCTGGTGAATAACGCCGCCCGCTACGCAACGGAGATATGGATCACTGTCAAATCAACAAATTCGGAAATAATCATCACGATCGATGATGACGGGCCGGGCATCCCTGAAGAAAACCGAAAGGATGTGTTCCGTCCCTTCTACCGTCTTGACCCTTCACGCAACGTGAAAACCGGGGGCAGCGGCCTCGGTATGACGATTGCCCGTGACGTTGTTCATGGACATGGTGGCCAGATCGCCCTGGGCAACTCACCCGCAGGGGGCCTCCAAATCGAAATCCGGCTACCTCTGTAAGTCGCAGATTTCAGGCGCTACTTGGTAAAGGGTGCGAATTTCTGCTGAATTTCGCTGACGGCTTTTTGCTCCGTTATCGGCACTTGCGCAAATGTAGTATTAGCGAGCGCAAGAACCGGCGGAATGGTTGCCACCGCCAGTTGCGGTGTTTTAGCTGCCGCCGCCATCATAAAAACCTCATTAACTTCACTGTTGAGGCTTGCGGTTAAAGTTGCAACATCCTGATCGCGGGATTTGAAAACGGCGAATGCCTCATTCGCCTTTTGGCAGGCTGCGGCTATCTGCTGCGTTTGCTTTTGAAAAAGTGAGGTTAAATCCGGTGGAATCGGCATTTCCTCGTCCGAGGATTGGGTTGTTTCAGCCATCGCACGCACTCCTATTCTCCTGGATTATTCGAGGCGGCAGCCGATCGGCACGTCATGGTCCGGCGCAGCCAAAGAAACTTTTCCGTCTGCATCACTGAAACCCAGAACCAGCACTTCAGACATGAAAGGACCGATTTGCCTTGGCGGAAAATTCATGACCGCCATAACACGTCGGCCGACAAGATCTTCCGGCTGATACAGCGCGGTTATCTGCGCTGAGCTTTTTCGAAAGCCGATTTCTTCGCCAAAATCAATTTTCAGCTTATACGCCGGTTTCCGCGCCTCCAGAAATTTGGTTGCCTCTACGACGCAGCCGACACGTATATCGACCTTCGTGAAATCCTCGAACGTAATTTCTTTTTCCATGAACCATGCATCTCCTTTGCTTTCAGCGATGCTAGGGTAAACGACATCGAAAATCACCTGTCTTATCCTCCCGACGAGAACGTCTCCGCAACCTGTTCGATGGAGGCCAGCGATTTTTCCATCGACTTGTTGATTGCGTCGAAGGACTTGTTCGTCGAGGTGGTCAGGGTTTCAGCCGCTTTGGTCAAGGTATCCACCGTAACGTTAAGGTTATCTATTTCGGATTGTATATCCGGCGCCTTGCCCTGCCCGGCCTTTGCCGTTGAGACGGAACTGTTAAGCGATTTCTGCAAATTACCGATTGTCTGTTGCAACGTCGTTCGCTGTTGCTGAACAATATCCTGCAAGCCCTGACTAGCTGCCTGTACGGCGGCCGTCATTTTCTGCATATTCTCATTTTGGTAGGTCGTGATGGCGCTCAGATCAGGAATGATGACTCCTCCGGCCGGTGTCGGCGGGCCACCGCTCGGTGCCGCTGTATCGCTACTCTGCGCAGGCGGCGGTGCTGCTGTATTGGACTCTTTCGTTGCCGTATCGCTTTCTGAAGACGTGGGAGTATCACTCATAGCTCTATCCTCTCAATCACAAAGGATAATATAGAGCCAGAAACACAACTTTAAAGAGATACATGTTTAATTTATTCTATTACCCGAGTTCTTTTGAGCGATTGGTTGCCGCTGCTACCGTTTCTGTCATCAAAGGACCCAGCCCATTCTTTTCATCCATCAAGACAGCCAGTCCTGCCGCTGTTGTGCCATTGGGGCTGGTCACATTCTTGCGGAGCTGTGCGGCCGTTTCCGTCGATTGCCGGGCGAGTGCGCCGGCTCCCGCCACCGTTTCTTGCGCCAGCTTGACCGCGAGTTCTTCCGGGAGCCCGGCCTCGACCCCGGCAGCTGCCATCGCCTCTATCATATAAAAGATGTAAGCTGGCCCGGAGCCGGAAACGCCCGTGACCGCATCCATCAATCCCTCGTCCTCGATCCAGGCAACTTCACCAATGGCCTGCATCAACTGATCGCAATACTTCCTTTGGTCCGCATTTGCATGCGGATTTGGACAGCAAACCATCATGCCCTGATGGACGGCGGCCGGGGTATTCGGCATAACGCGGATAATCGCCGCCGACTTTCCAAACGCCTCCTCAAATGTTGAAATGCGTGTGCCCGCCGCAATGGAAATCACAAGGCTTCCCTTGTCCGTCAATTTCCGGAAGGTCCCCAGAACATCCTTGATGATTTGGGGTTTAACGGCCAAGACAATGATATCAGGTTGGAATTCGCCCGGAATATCTTCTGCCGAGCCGATTCCCGTACAGCCCAGATCCGATGCATAGGCTAAATTCTCAGTGTTGGGGTCGATAACCATAATTCCGGCTGGCTCTAATCCGTTTTCGATCCAGCCACCAAGCATTGCCTGCCCCATCTTGCCGGAGCCAATCAGCAGCAATGACAGAGACATGATTTATGCCTCACCCATTGTTTCAAACATCGCCGCTTCTATAGCCTCTTCCGGGGTTTTTCCACCCCAGATACAGAACTGGATCGCCGGATAAAATTTTTCCAGTTCACTTATTCCGATCTCGACTAGCGTTTGAACCTGCTCGCTTGTCATAATACAGGCGCCGCTCAACAGCAGGGAATGACGAAACAGGATCATTCCCTCTTCGCGCCAGGTATCGAAATGCCCAACCGGCATTCTTTCATTGACCCGTGCCAGCAACTCATAAACCGCTGCATACCGACGCTCAGGTATCTTGACATCATAGGCGCAGGAAAAATGAATCGCACGAAGATCGGACCGCCAGGAAAACCAGAGATGATACTGGCACCAGCTTCCCTCCACTCCGACTGTCAATTCATTATTACCCTGCCGATCAAAGGACCAGTCGTTATCGACAATAATGCTTTCAATCAGATCAAGGGGGTTGGAGTCTTCGAGTTCTTCGTGGGTGAGATACAAGGACGTCATGGAGCCATTCCTTTCAGAACCATCCCCCGGCTGGCACCCTGTGACTTGACGTTGAAGCCTAGCCGGTAAGGAAATCTACTGCAGACCATATATGGTGCCACATCTACCGTGAAACCATAAATCTAGCGTAGTTCCCCTAGAGTTGCAGCGCAACAAAGAAAGTAAGGCTAGACTGTTTTTTCTGTGGATAAAATCAGCTGTCCGCCGCCGATGTCTTCTTCTTAGCCGCCGGCGTTTTGCGCGTACGCGGTGCCTTGGAAAGGTCGCTCACTTTCTTTTCAAGTGCCGCAAGCTGTTCTTTTAATTTGTCATTTTCTTCGCGTGCCAGCACCGCCATGGCCTTCACGGCGTCAAATTCTTCCCGCGGTACCAGATCCATCTCGCTGATAAAGCGCTCCATCCGCTGATGAAAGAGGTTTTCCCATTCCGCTTTAACCCCCTGTGCCGTGCCCAAGGCACCTGTGGCAAGGCGGGCAAGATCATCAAAAAGGCGGGAATTTGTCTGCATCACTTTGAACCTTCAAAAAAAATATGTCTCATAATGGCAAGAGAGAGGCAGGAAAGCAACCGCCTAGCCCAGAGAAGCTTGCGAATATTCTCAAGAACTTTATATAGTAGCCGCATGATGTTATCGACCCTTTTCGCGGCCATCGCCTTTCCAGAAATTGACCCGGTCATTTTCCAGATAGGTCCCTTTGCCATTCGCTGGTACGCACTCGCCTATATCGTCGGCCTGATTATTGGCTGGCAGCTGATGATGCACCTTGCCCGCGAAGACGGATCGCGCGTCTCGCCCAAGCAGGTGGATGATTTCCTGATCTGGGCGACATTGGGAGTTATTCTGGGTGGTCGACTCGGTTATGTGCTGTTTTATAAGCCTGAGTATTATTTTGCCAATCCATCCGAGATTTTCATGGTCTGGCAGGGAGGCATGTCCTTTCATGGAGGATTTTTAGGGGTTGTGCTGGCCACGGTCCTTTATTGCCGATTCAAAAAAATAGTCACTCTTGATTTTGGCGACCTGTTGGCGACAGTTGTGCCGGTCGGGCTATTCTTCGGACGGATCGCAAACTTCATTAACGGTGAGCTATATGGCCGTGCAACCGATGTGCCGTGGGGAATGGTTTTCCCAGGCGGCGGCGATCTCCCGCGCCATCCAAGCCAGCTATATGAAGCGTTTCTGGAAGGGCTCGTGCTGTTTGCCGTGCTCCTCGTTTTTCGGCGAACACGGTATGCCGAAAAGCCGGGCTTCATTATGGGTCTCTTCTTTGCGGGCTATGCCGTTGCCCGTAGTATTGTGGAGCTATACAGAGAACCTGACGCTTATCTTGGTTTCCTGATTGGCGGTGCAACGATGGGTCAGCTTCTCTCCCTTCCCATCCTGATTGTTGGTCTCTATTTCATGTTTCGCCCGTCCCGCAAAATCGCATGAATGCCCTCGGCAAGATTATCAAGGCCCGGATTGAAAAAGACGGCCCGATTTCCTTGCATGACTATATGCAAATTGCGCTCGGTCATCCGGAATATGGCTATTACGCCCGGCAAAACCCGTTTGGAACCGAGGGCGATTTCATTACCGCGCCAGAGACCAGCCAGATGTTCGGGGAACTTATCGGGCTTTGGGCGGTGGATGTCTGGGACAAGCTCGGCCGCCCCAAAAAGTTCTATCTCGTCGAACTGGGGCCGGGTAACGGAACCCTGATGGCCGATGCGCAGAGAAGCGCCCGGTTAGTCCCTGAATTCCTGACTGCAGCTGAAATCCATCTGATTGAGAACAGCGCGCGACTCAGAGAACGGCAGGCGTACACCCTTCCTGATCATGGTATTCATTGGCATGATGAACTACCAGAGCTCTCCGGCGCACCGGTTATCCTGCTTGCCAACGAATTTTTTGACGCGCTGCCTATCCATCAATATTGCCATCAATCCGGCGCGTGGTTTGAGCGGATGATCGCTCTACGGGACGGCAATTTTGTTTACGCGCTCGCCAACACGCCTGCATCTGTCAAATCCGCTGCGTCAGCAGACGATGGGGACATTCTCGAACTATGTCCCGCCGGGAACAAAATGATCGAACAAGTCAGTAAGCTTTTATTTCGTGAAGGCGGGGCCGCGCTGATCATCGATTACGGAGCGGATGAAATCCTTCTGGGAGACAGTTTCCAGGCAGTGAAACGTCACGGATATACAGATCCCCTCGTCAAACCCGGAGAGGCCGATCTCACCACCCATGTCAGATTCTCCTGCCTCAAGGAAATTGCTCTTTCCTATAATATCACTGTTCAAGGCCCGACCACACAAGGCCGGTTTCTGGAGCGCCTTGGCGTAGAGGCCCGGCATCATCAGCTGCGAAAAAATGCAAGTGAGGAGCAGCGCAAAAAACTTGATGCGCAACTTCGACGCCTGATCAGTTCATCCGAAATGGGAACACTTTTCAAAGTCATGGCATTATCCCATAATGTAGTGGCAGCAACGGAAGGTTTTGGAACTTGAGATGCTAAAAAGTTCAATTCTTGAGAGTGAGACGCTCACTCATGGTTTCTTCACACGCAGTGGCGGTGTATCTGAAAACCTCTATCTCAGCCTCAATTGCGGTCCCGGTTCCAAGGATGAACCGACCAAAGTCGCTGAAAATCGAGCGCGCGCCATGGCCATGATCAACCAACCGGCGGATGCCCTCAGGACAGTTTATCAAATTCATAGCACCGAGGTTCTGGTTATCGATCAGAGGAAAGAAATTACGCCCCGGCCTAAAGCGGACGCCATGGTAACCAACATTCCGGGCATTGCTCTCGGGATTCTAACGGCGGACTGTGTGCCGGTGCTGTTTGCAGATATGGAAAACGGCGTTATTGGCGCCGCGCATTCGGGCTGGAAAGGCGCGCTCGGAAACATTAGCGCGCATGTAGTGGAAAAGATGATGGAACTCGGTGCCCAGAGATCAAATATCCACGCCGCAATCGGACCCGCTATCGCGCAGAAATCATACGAGGTTGGCCCCGAATTTCCCGCGCCATTCCTGGAAGCAGATCCCGATGCTGCGCGCTTTTTTATCTCTTCAGAGAATGAGGGCCATTATATGTTTGACCTGACCGGGTTTGTCCGCGCGGGACTTGAAAAAGCAAAAATCGGTGCAATTGACTTGCTAGAGAATGATACCTGCGCGGAAGAAGAGCTGTTTTTCAGCTATCGACGTATGGTAAAACGTGGAGAGGCGGATTACGGTCGCCAGCTTTCAGCGATCGCACTCATGCAATAGCCGATCCGGTCGCCTTGTCACTTGTAAAAGAGAAGCAAAATGCCTTATATGGTCATCTTTATCATGATCTGTCTGCTGGGAGTTCTCGCGACCTGTGCGTTGTAATTTCATCATAAAGGTTTTTTTTCTTATCGGCATCGCGGGATTGGCTGCCTGTCAACCGCTGCAGCGCCCGTTCCAGCCGGAAGTCAAGACATCGTGGCGGGCGGCTCCCGGTCCGCGAACCGCACTTTATGTAGAACCGGTCACCGGCGGACCACCCCAACTTGAACAGGCTGTTGCCTCAAAACTGCAAGATCTCGGTATCGCTGCCTTTGTCGGGCAGGTCGAGCCAAATCGCTATTATGTTCGCGGCGAGATTTTTGAAGATACAAACGGGCGGTTTCTGAACTGGACGATCTTCGATCCACAAAACCGGGACACGGGCCTTTTTACCCTCGAAAAGCTGCCGGCATCAGTTGAAACGTCAACTATACCGCCGCAGGAGCTCGAAAAGCTGGTTCTGAATTCCGCCAGCCATATTGATCGCCTTCTGGGGGGTGACGGCATTAATTTTGCCGCCCTCGACAAGCCGGTGATTTTTGTCCCGATTGTTGAAGGGGCGCCGGGAGATGGATCGGAAAGTCTCGCGGCGGCTATACAGGACCGGTTGGCACGGCTCGGCCTTGAAGTATTGCCGACTGAAGCCGGTGCGAACTTCATTGTCCGTGGTCAGGCAGAAATCACGCCCCCCAAATTCGAGACACAAGTTATAGAACTTACCTGGAGTCTGGAGCGGCGCAATGGTGAACAGGTTGGACAAGTCAAACAGCGCAATAGAATCAGGGCGGGCTCCCTCAACGGGGCCTGGGGAGATACGGCGGCATTGGCGGCCCAGGGCGGTGCAGATGGAATCTACAATCTGCTTCGAAAAAGCGAGCCGGAATATTTCAAATCAAAATCTTGAAGCTATTTCCCCCTCTCCACCAAATATTTACGAAATTCCCCTAAAAAATGGCGTTTAAAGCGTTTACAGGGCTCATGCGCCTTGGTAAGTTCCGCCCGCCGACGCCAACTCGTACATTTTCGCGCGGGGGGCAATGTGTTTTTAACAGGAAAAAGCCCTCAACTGATTAAAGGATCGTTCCGATGAAAGTGCTTTCGGGAAATGGCAACCGACCGTTGGCTGAAGCCATCACCAATTACCTCAAGCTTCCTCTGACAGATGCGGATGTCCGGCGCTTCTCGGACATGGAAGTATTCGTTGAAATTCATGAGAATGTCCGCGGCGAAGATGTCTTCGTTGTACAGCCGACATCGTTCCCGGCAAACGACCATCTGATGGAACTGCTGGTTTGCATCGATGCGCTGAAACGGGCATCGGCCTCGCGAATCACGGCGGTCCTGCCCTATTTCGGATATGCGCGCCAGGATCGCAAACCCGGACCGAGAACGCCAATATCGGCTAAACTTGTCGCCAACCTGATTACCACTGCCGGCGCGGACCGGGTCTTGACCATGGATCTCCATGCTGGACAAATACAAGGGTTCTTTGATATTCCGACGGATAACCTCTTCTCTGCGCCCGTCATTGTTCCCGATATTGAGAAACATTATGGCAAGGGCGGCGATATTACGATCGTGTCGCCGGACGTCGGTGGTGTGGTCCGCGCCCGCGCCTACGCCAAAAGGCTTGACGCGGACCTTGCAATCGTAGATAAGCGCCGTGAAAAAGCGGGTGTTTCCGAAGTCATGAATATTATTGGGAATGTCAAGAACCAGCATTGTATTCTGGTTGACGATATTGTCGATAGTGCGGGAACCCTCTGCAATGCCGCCGCTGCCCTGATGGATAAGGGCGCGAAAAGCGTTGCCGGTTATGTTACCCACGGTGTTCTGTCAGGAGGCGCTATCGCGCGGATAAATGCATCTGCGCTGGATGAAATGGTCACAACCGACAGCATCATGGCAACGGAGGCGTTCCGCGCCTCGGAAAAAATGCGTCAGATTTCCGTCGCTCCGCTTATCGGCGAGGCGATGTACAGAATTTCGAAGGAAACATCGGTTTCCAGCCTGTTCGACTAATCGATCAGGCAATTCACGACATGGGCACCCCTGGAGGCACATGTCTTTTTGACACCGGGTTCGTCCCGGTGTTGCTCGCTTAAGTAGGAGAAATACAATGAGCGAAAATGCAGTTTTAATTGCAGAAACGCGTGACCGGGTCGGAAAGGGGACCTCCCGGGCATTGCGTCGTGACGGCCGGACACCCGCCGTTATCTATGGTGATAAAAAAGACCCCATTTCCATTTCACTGGAAACCAAAGAGTTGGTGAAAACCATCAACCATGGTGCTTTCCTGTCCTCGGTTTTTACGGTTCAGGTTGGCTCGACCAAGCATAACGTGCTCCCGCGTGACATGCAGCTGCATCCGATCAATGACATGCCAGTACATGTTGACTTTCTGCGGGTTTCCGCAAAATCCCAGATCGCCGTCATGGTTGCTGTTCGCTTCCTCAACGAAGAGGAATGTGTCGGCCTCAAACGCGGTGGCGTCCTCAACGTGGTTCGCTACGAAATCGAGATGATGGTCCCGGCTGGCAACATCCCGGAAGCCATTGAGATCGACCTGCTGAACTATGATATCGGCGATAGCGTTCATATTTCCGAAGTGAACCTGCCGGACGGCGCAGCACCCACAATTTCGGATCGTGACTTTACGATTGCCACCATCGCTTCCCCGACGGTTGAGCCGGATCCGGAAGATGAGGAAGCGGCGGAAGATGAAGACGGGGTTGAAGCTGAGGAAGGCTCTGAAGAAGCAGAAGCCGAAGAAACCGAAGAAGAATAGTTCAGGATTGAATGATGATTTTGCTGGTTGGTCTCGGTAATCCCGGCAAGGGATATGCCGACAACCGGCATAATTTTGGATATATGGCGGTGGATGAAATCATCCGCCGCCACTCCTTTATGCCGGAACGGGTTCGATTTCAGGGATTGGCCGCCGAGGGGAATATTGGCGGGACAAAAATTCTTGCCCTGAAACCCACTACCTATATGAACTTGTCTGGCCAGTCTGTTGGCGAAGCGGTCCGTTTCTATAAGATCCCACTTGAGAATATCATCGTATTACATGATGAACTGGACTTACCGTTGGGGAAAATCCGTGTCAAAACCGGCGGCGGTCATGGCGGGAACAACGGTCTTCGATCCATTATCGGGCATCTTGGTGAAAATTTTTGCCGCGTTCGCTTAGGCATTGGACATCCGGGAGAGAAACATCTTGTCACCGGGCATGTCCTCAGTAATTTTTCCAAAGCGGAGCAAGCGACCGTTGAGGCCGCGACAGAGAGCATCTCCCGTCATATCGACCTGTTGATTGACGGGGATGCGCCGGGCTTCATGAACAAGCTGGCGCTGGATATCGCCCCGTACAAGAACAAAGACACAGATACAACAAAAGGAAACTGAGTATGGGGTTCAAATGCGGCATCGTCGGTCTGCCAAATGTCGGTAAATCGACATTATTTAACGCCTTGACGCAAACCGCACAGGCAGCAGCCGAGAACTATCCATTCTGCACGATTGAACCGAACCTGGGTCAGGTTCCTGTCCCTGATGAGCGCCTTGTTGAACTGGCAGCCCTTGCCAAATCCAAGGAAATCATTCCAACCCAGCTGACATTCGTCGATATTGCCGGTCTCGTCCGCGGGGCTTCGAGTGGTGAGGGCCTCGGCAACAAGTTCCTTGCGCATATCCGCGAAGTAGACGCCATCATTCAGGTTGTTCGATGTTTTGAGGATGATGATATCACGCATGTCGATGGCAAGATTGATCCTCTCTCTGATATCGAAACCATCGAAACAGAGTTGATGCTGGCGGATCTGGAAAGCCTTGAGAAGCGGACCGAAGCACTTGTCAAAAAAATCCGCGGGGGCGATAAGGAGGCCAAGAAGCAATCAGAACTGATTGATCGCGCGCTCGTCGTTCTTCGAGATGGCAAGCCTGCCCGGCTCGTCCCCCTGGCGGACGATGAAGTCAAGACTTTCCGCAACCTTCACCTCCTGACCCAAAAGCCGGTTCTCTATGTCTGCAATGTGGATGAAGAAAGCGCCGTGTCCGGCAATGCCTTCTCTGCGAAAGTCGCAGAAAAGGCCGCAGCGGAGAATGCAGGAAGCGTTGTCATCTCGGCGGCAATTGAAGCGGAGGTTGCTCAGCTCGACGCCGAAGAGCGGGCCGAATTCCTCGACGAACTGGGCCTGGAGGAAACCGGCCTCAGCCGGATCATTCGCGCAGGTTATGATTTGCTCGACCTGATAACCTATTTTACCGTTGGCCCGAAAGAAACTCGCGCATGGACAGTTAACAAAGGGACAAAGGCTCCGCAAGCGGCCGGGGTTATTCACACAGATTTCGAAAAAGGCTTTATTCGTGCGGAGACTATCGCCTATTCTGCCTATGTGGCGCATGGCGGAGAGAATGGCGCAAAAGAAGCGGGCCTCATGCGTCTGGAGGGGAAGGAATATGTTGTCGAGGATGGTGACGTTTTACATTTCAGATTTGCCAATTAGAGACACTTAATACCAACCTTGAAAAAGCAGCAAATGCAACCATGATCGGAACAAGGTCAGAAGGCGAAAGAATATGAAATATTGGGAAGACTTCCCCGTCGGCTGGACATTGGAATTCGGCAATTATGAAGTGACGGAAGAAGAAGTAATCGAATATGCCACGGCGTTTGATCCACAACCTTTTCACATTGATAAAGAGGCGGCGAAGGAGCATTACTTCGGTGGCATTATCGCCAGTGGATGGCATACCGGTGCCATGTGCATGCGAATGATGGTTGACGGCTACATTCATGACTCGGCATCAATGGGATCGCCGGGTGTTGACCAGCTTCGCTGGAAAAAACCTGTTCGGCCAGGTGAAATCCTCCATGTAAAAGCGGAAGTACTGGACCGCAGTCTTTCCAAAAGCAGGCCCGAGCTTGGCTTCGTCAAACTTTCTCATACTGTCTTCAATCAGGACGATGAAGTAAAGCTGACAATGATCTCCAGCGGGATGTTCTTTCGCGATCCTGCCAGAAAAAGGGGGGAGGCCGACCAATGAGCACGATTTATTTCGAGGATATTGCTGTTGGCGACAGAACCGCTTCAGGAAGCAAAAGCGTCACGAAAGAAGAAATTATCGAGTTCGCCCGCAAATACGACCCGCAGCCCTTTCATACAGATGAAGACGCGGCAAAGGACAGTATTTATGGCGGGCTGATTGCTTCCGGTTGGCATACAACGGCCATATTAATGCGCCTGCTGGTTGACAATATGACGAACAAACGCGCCGGTCTCGGATCTCCGGGATGTGACGATCTGCGCTGGGTTCGCCCTGTACGGCCGGGCGACGCTCTCCGATATGAATCAGAGGTCATTGAGACCCGTAAATCCGAGTCGCGCCCAGATATGGGCATCATCCGAGCAGATGTAAAACTCTTCAACCAGAATGACGAAGTTGTTCTCACACTGAAATCCATCGGCATGGTCAAGACCCGGCCAGCATAATCCTTGCCCTGCTCGCCTTCTCATAGATTTTTAGCTTAGGCTTGACGGCGTTACATTATATAGTTCGCCTGGGCTGTCCTTTGTCCGATTATTCGAGGAAGCGATATGGATTTATTCTTGTCTGGATTTGCAATTTTTGTCATCGTTCTCGTGCTGCTGGCAATCGTTATTGTCTTTATGGGCGTTACGATCGTGCCGCAGGGTTATCAGTTTACCATCGAACGTTTCGGCAGATATACCCGCAGCCTGCAACCCGGGCTCGGTCTGATCATACCGTTTATCGATCGGGTCGGCGGGCGGATCAATATGATGGAGCAGGTTCTGGATATTCCAACCCAGGAAGTCATTTCACGTGATAATGCGATGGTGCAGGTGGATGGTGTTTTATTCTATCAGGTACTTGATGCCGCGAAATCGGCCTATGAGGTTCGTGACCTGGAGCGCGCCATTCAAAATCTTGCCCAGACAAATCTTAGGACGGTTCTCGGCTCGATGGACCTTGACGAAGCCCTGAGCCAGCGGGATTCCATTAACGTACGGCTGCTCAATGTCATCGACCAGGCTTCGACGCCGTGGGGCATCAAAGTTACCCGCGTTGAGATCAAGGATATCACCCCGCCCCTTGATCTGGTGGAGGCCATGGGTCGGCAAATGAAGGCGGAACGGTTGAAACGGGCTGTCATTCTCGAAGCCGAAGGTGTGCGCCAGTCCGAAATCCTGAAAGCCGAGGGCGAAAAGAAAGCTGCCATTCTGGAAGCAGAGGGACGCCGGGAGGCCGCCTTTCGGGATGCTGAAGCACGGGAGCGCCTAGCCGAAGCCGAGGCCAAGGCCACCCATGATGTCTCCGAAGCCATTGCGGCGGGCGACATTCAGTCCATCAATTACTTCGTGGCCCAGAAATATACCGAAGCAATGAAAGAAATCGGCATGGCCCGCAACTCGAAGGTCATTCTGCTGCCGATGGAAGCAAGCGCCCTTATTGCCTCGCTAGGGGGCATCGGCGCAATCGCAAAGGAAGTCTTCGGTAAAGACAATGATGGTGCATCGCGACGGTCCAGCGGCTCTGTCCCGACGGTTGAGTAACGCTCATGATTGATCCAATCATTACATGGCTTGCGAGCCTCGATTTCTGGTCATGGTGGATACTGGGGCTGGCTCTGGTTATCCTCGAAGTCTTCGCCCCCAGCACTTTCTTTCTCTGGCTGGGTATTGCCGCGGGTATTGTCGGGATTGTCGCCTGGATATTTCCCGGCATGGCATGGGAATACGAATGGATTCTCTTTGCCGTCATTGCAATTGCAAGCATTGTGCTCTCACGCCTATTCCTTAAAAAGCATCCGGGCGTTGAGGACAATACCAAACTCAACCAACGCGGAGCTCAGTATATAGGCCGACAATTTACCCTGACGGAAGCAATCCGGAACGGTCGCGGGAAAATTCACGTCGATGACACCCAGTGGACTGTCGAAGGACCGGATACTGATTTGAACCAAGTCGTCCGGGTAACAGGTGTTGACGGTACACTGCTTATCGTAGAGCCCGCCACAAAAGAATAAGGGAGATAATATCATGGGAGAAATGATTACATTAACAGCGGCTGATGGTCACGAATTCGCCGCCTACAGAGCAGCGCCGAATGACGAACCGAAAGGCAGCGTTGTTATCGTGCAGGAGATTTTCGGCGTGAATTCACATATCAAGGATGTATGTGACGGCTATGCCAAAGCGGGCTACATTGCCATTGCCCCGGCATTATTTGACCGCATCAGCCCTGATATTGAACTGGATTATACGCCCTCAGACGTGGAACAAGGCCTCCAATATAAAAACCAAATCGCTGATGAGGCGGCGTTAAAAGACATTGATGCCGCCGCAAAAGAGGCAGATGCCTCTGGAAATGTTGCCGTCATTGGTTATTGCTGGGGTGGGAGCCTGGCCTATCTCTCCGCCTGCCGCTTGTCGTCTATTGAAAAAGCAGTCGGGTATTATGGCGGGCAGGTCGCACAAAATATTGCGGAAACACCAAAAGCCCCGGTCATGCTGCATTTTGGCGACAAGGATGCCTCCATCCCGATGTCGGCGGTTGAGGAAGTTAAGGCGGCCCGGTCGGATATACCGGTTTTTGTCTATGCGGCGGGGCATGGCTTCAATTGCGACCAACGAGGGAGTTACGACGCGGAGGCGGCAAAGCTCGCACGTGAACGCACCCTGGAGTTTATCAGCTAGCCGGACGGTCCGTAAATTCAAGCAAAATGCCATTGGCCTCGGGTGGATTTACCCTGAGTGTTCCCGTCGCAATTTTCTGAGATTTAATGCCATTCTTGGTCAGTGTATTCTCGGTTTCCTGAAGGTTGTCTACGACAATCGTCATGGCGATCAAATGCGGCAACGGCGGCATCTCGTCCGAAATTGTTAGGCCCGGAAATAACAGGTCAATGTCCCGATCATTTACAAAAATGATACTGCCACGACCGAACCGAACGGTCAGGGTGTTGTCGGTCTGGGTCACATTGATGGACCCACAAAGCCGCTGATAATACTCAGCAAGCGCATCCGGATCATCCACAACCACGACGATGGAGTTTATAAATTTAGCTCCGTTCGCATGGCTTAACCAATCCTTTTCCTGCCGAACCAGTTCGGGTGTCATATGATGGCAGATAAAAAGGTTTTTCGCTGACAACCCGGCAGAAGAAGTAAGCCGGATCAACTTGAACTCTGGCAACACATCTCCCTCAGGTAATTCCAGTTTCCGTTTGAGGAGAAGAATATCCGACGGTTCCAGACCGGCCTCTGCAAGGGACTGCTGCGTTTCCTCCGGTTCATCGCTTGCCAGCGCCAGTCCGAGAAGTCCCTCGCCTCTTTCTTCCAGCGCCGTATCGAGACCATTCGTTTCGAGCGACGGATCAACAATGCCAAGAATCTCGATATAATCCTCATCGAACATGATGCAGTAATTGGCCGTGCCCCAGCCGATATGCGAGCCCCGCGGCGTCAGAGTGAACCCGAGCTTCTCATACTGAGATCGCGCTTCTTCCAGATCCTCGACCCCGATCAACGCATGATCGATTCCTTTCAGATTATGCAGCATCCCTCTCTCCAATTTTCATTTTCGTTTCAGGCTGTGCGACGCACAACTGCAGTCAGCATCCCTGCGCATATCAGGAAGCTGCCGCCAATTCGATTTACTATTTTCAAACTTTTCGGGCTTTTGAACCGTTCCCGCAATTTGCCTGCCAAAACGGCCCAGATAGCAACATTCAAAGCCGCCAATACAAGAAAAGTCGCCTCCAGTATAATAAACTGCCCCAGCACCGGTTCATTCACGTTCACAAACTGCGGAACAAATGCCACAAAGAAAACAATGCCTTTAGGATTCAGCGCCGTCACAATATAGGATGCCCTGAACATTGACACTTTGCTTTGCCGACCCGCAGTATGAATCGATCCCATTCTATCGTCAGAGCGCCAGAGCTTCACGCCGAGCCATATCAGATATACCGCGCCCGCTATCTTAAGCGCCGTGAACAAGGTCGCCGAAGCCGCCAAGATAGCACCCGCCCCCAGCAATGAGGCCGTCATCGCTGTAAAATCACCCAGTGCCACACCGGGGACAGTCGCCCATGCACTGCTGCGCCCTTGGTCAAGTGCATAGCTGACGACAATCATGACGGTTGGCCCGGGAATCGCCAGAAGCGCCGCACTCGCGATAAAAAATGAAATCCAGATTTCCAACGACATAGTCATTACCTTATTCACTTGCTCTATTCAAACAAAGACATATCGCCCCGAAAATGACAACAGTCTTGTTGCCGGGCCTGAGAACAGGTTAGTCCCCTTCGAACTCGCACAAGGTTCGAACATTAACGCCCATCTCCGCGATCCGCTTTGCCCCGCCGATATCCGGCAAATCAATCACGAAGGTCGCCCCAATGATTGTTCCGCCTGCCCGGCGTATCAAGTTAATGGCAGCGGCGGCAGTACCGCCCGTTGCAATCAGGTCATCTACAAGCAAGATATTCTCCCCATCTTTTATGGCATCATGATGAATCTCCACGGTATCCGTGCCGTACTCAAGTTCATATTCCTCACCGAGAACAGCCGCTGGCAGTTTACCTTTCTTGCGGACGGGTATAAATCCGACACTGAGCTGATGGGCGATGGCTCCGCCGAGGACAAATCCGCGCGCCTCAATGCCCGCGACCTTGTCTATCCTCACGCCTGCGTAAGGCCAGACCAGTTGATCGACCACTTGCCGAAACCCGCCAGCGTCCTGCCAAAGCGTCGTAATGTCGCGAAACATAATCCCTTTCTTGGGATAATCCGGAATTGTGCGGATAATAGATTTTATATCCATGATCTCCTCGGGTTAAAGAACGCGGCCGGCAACAGCATCGAGTTTCCTGATCACATCAGGATCACGTGCCTCAGGCGCGGTAATCAGAGCATTGTCCAGAGCATGATGACATCCCGCAGGACATATATCTTCGCGCGACGACAAAGCAGGCACCACAGTTTTCACAAGACTGCGGGCATTGTCAGCGTTCTTCATCAGGACCTCAATGATAGCAGACACTTCGACAGCGTCGTGATCGGGATGCCAGCAATCATAATCCGTCACCATGGCCACGGTCGCGTAGCACATTTCCGCTTCCCGGGCGAGTTTGGCTTCCGGCATATTAGTCATGCCGATCACCTGGCAGCCCCAACTCCGGTATAAACGGGATTCCGCAAGCGTGGAGAACTGCGGCCCTTCCATCGCGAGGTAAGTGCCGCCCCGATGCACTTTTATCTCGCTATCACGCGCCGCCTTTTCCAGCGCTTCGCCCAACCGAGAACAGACTGGATGCGCCATGCTGACATGGCCCACAAGACCCGTCCCAAAGAAGCTTTTCTTCCTGTCAATGGTGCGATCGATGAACTGATCAGCAATCACAAATGTTCCGGGGGAAAGCTCCTCTTCAAATGATCCGCAGGCACTGAGGGAGATAATTTCCGTTACCCCCGCACGTTTCAGAGCATCTATGTTTGCGCGATAATTCACTGCTGCCGGGGGAATGCGATGTCCGCGTCCATGACGTGGTAAAAAGACTATCTGGGTGTCTTCCAAGGTACCGAAAAGCAGCTGATCCGATGGCTCTCCGAAAGGGCTTTCGACGGCTTGCCAACGTGTATCGACGAGTCCGTCCAGCTCATACACACCGCTCCCGCCGATAATCCCGATTACAGGCTTGCTACTTGATGATTCCATTTCACTCTCCGGTTTTCCTGGCGGAAATTTAGCCCTGAAATCGATCTCATTCCATAAAAAAGGGCGCTGAAATCAGCGCCCTTTCATATTCGATGATCAGGGTCCTCAGTGTAGGTCCGACCAGACTTTCCGTTTTACCGCATAGAAAACGGCCGCAAGGATCAAAAGAAACAGGATCACCCTGAGGCCAATGCTCTTGCGCTGTTCCATTTTCGGCTCCGCAGCCCAAGCCAGGAATACCGAAACGTCTTTTGCCATCTGATCGACGGTTGCTGGCGTCCCATCAGAATACTCAACACCGTCTTCTAAGAGCGGAGGCGGCATTGCGATCTTGTGACCCGGGAAGTAAGCGTTATAGTACATACCTACAGGGAGCGTCACATCGGAAGGCGCTTCTTCATAACCTGTCAGAAGCGAATACATATAATTGTCACCATCCGGGCGTGCCTTGGTCATCAAAGACAGATCCGGTGGATAGGCGCCGCCGTTAGAAGCGCGCGCAGCCTGCTCATTCGGAAATGGTGATGGAAACTTGTCGGAAGGCTTGCCCGGCCGGTCAAACATGTCACCGGCATCATCAGGTCCGTCAACATACTCGGATTCAGCCGCCAGCGCCTTCACTTCCTCTTCACTGAACCCAAGATCCTTCAGCGTGCGAAACGCCACCAGACCCAGACCATGACAGCCTGCGCAGACTTCGCGGTAAACCTGTAGCCCGCGCTGAGCCGACGCGCGGTCATAGGTGCCGAAAAGTCCGCCATGTTTCCAGTTTACGGATTTGAGTTCAACCGCCTCCCCGGCAGCCTGGGCCGGGCTGAATGAGGCTAGTGAAACCAGAGCAGCGATACCGAGGGAGGTCAATAATTTACGCATTGGCCGCCTCCTTCTCCGCGGGCTTCTTGGAGAGAACATCCTCCGAAATACTAGCTGGTAATGGCTTAGGTTTTTCAAACAATCCTACCAATGGCAACAGGATCAGGATATGCACGAAATAATAGACGGTCGCGATACGGCCCCAGATAATGAAGGCCCCTTCCGCCGGCTTGCCGCCGATATAGGTAAGCAGAATACAATCTGCAACGAACACCCAGAATAGCTGCTTGTAAATAGGACGGAAGCGAGCTGAGCGGATCCGGCTCTTATCAAGCCACGGCAGGGCAAACAAGACGGCAATCGCACCAAACATCAGCATAACTCCACCAAGCTTGTCTGGTACCGCCCTGAGTATCGCGTAGAAGGGCAGGAAGTACCATTCAGGGACAATATGCGCCGGTGTCACAAGCGGATTTGCCGGGATGTAGTTGTCCGGATGTCCCATATAGTTCGGCGCATAAAACAGAAACGCCGAAAAGAAAATCAGGAAAATAGCCAGACCGAACAGGTCCTTTACCGTGTAATAGGGATGGAAAGGAATGCTGTCCTGCTTATCTTTCAACTCGACACCTGTCGGGTTGTTGGATCCATTTGTATGCAAGGCCCAGATATGCAGGATCACGATGCCGACGATCACGAACGGCAGGAGATAATGCAGGCTGAAGAACCGGTTCAAGGTCGGGTTATCAACAGCGAACCCGCCCCAGAGCCAGGTTACGATGCTATCCCCCACAAGCGGAATAGCGCCGAACAGATTGGTAATAACCGTTGCACCCCAGAAGCTCATCTGCCCCCAGGGAAGCACGTACCCCATAAAGGCCGTCGCCATCATCAGCAGGAAAATCACCAGACCAAGCCACCAGAGGAGCTCCCGTGGCGCCTTATAGGAGCCGTAATAAAGCCCCCGGAAAATATGGAGATAAACGACAATGAAGAACATCGATGCGCCATTTGCATGCATATACCGCAGCAGCCAGCCGTAATTAACGTCCCGCATGATATGCTCAACGCTGGTGAAAGCCATATCAACATGCGGTGTATAATGCATGGCAAGTACAATGCCGGTGACAATCTGCACGACCAGCATAACACCGGCAAGAGAGCCGAAGGTCCACCAGTAGCTCAGATTCTTGGGCGTCGGGTATTCATACAGGGCATGATGCAGCATCCCCGTGATCGGCAGGCGATCCTCGACCCATTTGACGGCAGGATTTTTTGGTTGAAAAGACATCTTGGGGCCCCCTACCCGATCTTGATGTTATTGTCGTCGAGGAACTCGTAAGGCGGAATGACCAGATTTAGTGGTGCCGGCCCCTTACGGATGCGTCCAGACGTATCATAATGCGACCCATGGCAAGGGCAGAACCATCCACCATAGTCCCCTTGCCCCTTTAGCGGAACGCAGCCAAGATGCGTGCAGATGCCAACCATGATCAGCCATTCCGGCTTGATCACCCGATCCGCATCCGGCACGGGGTCCGGCAAATCCGCCAAGTCCACATCCTCGGCTCTGGCAATATCCTCTTCCGTCCGATGCCTCACAAAGACCGGCTTGCCCTGCCACACAACGGTGACTTCAGACCCGGTTTCGATACCTTCCAGGTCCACTTCCGTGGTTGAAAGCGCAAGAACGTCCGCAGATGGGTTCATTTGAGAAATAAACGGCCAGATAGCCGCAGCCGTACCAACAGCGCCAAGGCCGCCAGCCGCAATATATAGAAAATCGCGACGCTTTACGCCGTTTTCTTCTACAGGGGTGGTTGTCGTCATTTACTTTCCCCGAAACCTAAAAAAATAATTCTACCGCGACCGCTTTTTGTCATCATAATGCCGTTATGTCCAGTCCGAACGTGTCATATGCGACAATAAAGCGCGGTTTTTTCTCTGTATTTGTTACAATACTCCCGGTACAACGGCAAGATGCGACTTGCACTTTACCAACCAGATATTGCCCCCAATGTCGGAACGATGCTGCGTCTTGGCGCATGCCTTGGCATTCCGGTGGATATAATAGAACCATGCGGCTTTCCTTTTGGTGCGCGTGACCTGAAAAGAGCCGTAATGGATTATGCGGCAGCGGCGGATGTGACGCGACATATCTCATGGCAGGAGTACAGCACAAACAGGTCTTCTGGCCGACTTATACTACTGACAACGCGGGCAGAAGCGACCTATACGGATTTCATGTTTGAAGATTCGGATATCTTGTTGCTGGGCCGGGAAAGTGCCGGAGTACCGGAAAATGTCCATCAGGCGGCCGATCATCGCCTCTGCATCCCTATGGCGCCAAATATGCGATCCATTAACGTCGCGTTGTCTGCCGCTATGGTCCTGGGCGAGGCCCTGCGTCAAACAGGCCATTTTTCAACTTTCCTGCCATCTGTTGAAACGACGGAGCAATTATGACAAGCGAGACAACTGAATCACGGAAATCAAAAGCGGCGGAGTGGTTTCGCGAGCTGAGAGATCAGATTCGGGACAGCTTTGAGTCTCTCGAACGTGAACTGACCGGACCATTTAGTGATCGGGAACCCGGTCGGTTCGAAGTGACCCATTGGGACCGACCCGGCGGCGGGAAGGGCGAAATGTCGGTTATGAAAGGCCGGGTCTTTGAGAAGGTCGGGGTCAATATATCGACCGTTCACGGGCAGTTCTCCGAAGAATTCCGGGGTTCAATTCCCGGCACCGACAAGACCGGTGAGTTCTGGGCGAGCGGAATCTCCCTTGTCGCCCATATGCAATCCCCCCTCGTCCCGGCGGTTCATATGAATACGCGCCACATTGTCACCGGCAACAGCTGGTTTGGTGGCGGCGCGGACCTGACCCCCATGTATCCGGATGAAAAGGACACACAGGATTTTCACGCAGCAATGAAAGCCGCATGTGATCCGCATGATCCGGATTACTATCCACGATTCAAGAAATGGTGCGATGAATATTTCTTCCTTCCCCACCGCAACGAGCCGCGCGGCGTTGGCGGCATATTCTACGACAGGCTGGAAACTGAATGGGAGAAGGACTTCGCCTTTACCCAGGATGTCGGAGAGGCCTTTCGCGATATCTATCCCGAGATCGTACGACGGCACATGAACAAGGAATGGACAGCTGAGCAGCGCGAACATCAGCTTGTTCGCAGGGGCCGCTATGCGGAATTCAATCTGCTCTATGACAGGGGCACAACCTTTGGCCTCAAAACCGGCGGAAAGACGGAAGCCATTCTGATGTCCCTGCCGCCAGAGGCGAAATGGCCCTGATATTGGAACTGAATTAGATTTTTCGCACCATGCTGTGATGCGGCGCACACCCCTTTTTCTTGGAAATACTGACGTGCCAAAGTAATATTTGCTGGTATTCGTAACTTCATAGGGAATTGGGACGATGGTCAGATATAGATATAGTCTCTTGGTTTTGATAGCTGGCAGCTTACGGAGTCTGCGGGAAATGCTCATCGCTCCTGCGACCGTCACGAAACCCTGTCATGGCTGCGATTGCTTCTAGATTAAAAGCCGCGTTGCCTCCCGACGTGCAATAAATACAGACGTATCCCGGGCGTTTATACGCCGCGTACAAAAAAGGCATGAAACCCCCCGGTTCCATGCCTTTTTTGTTGTTCTACGATGGAATCAGTTCGCTTGGCGACGCAGGAACGCCGGAATGTCCAGCAAATCCTCATCTTCCTGCTTCTGGTCAATCTTGACAGAAGAAACCGGCTCCTTACGAGTCGGCTGCGGCGCCTGGGCCGGAGCGGGAGGCGTCGCCGCCCGGCTTGTCGTCGGCTCACGCCGGACAGGAGCAGATGCGTCCTCCTTCACGGAATCTTTCTTGAAGGAACGGCTAACCCCGGTCATGCGTTCGAACAGGCTTGGACCGCGCTTCTTCGATTTGCCGCCCGCCGCGTCGGAAAGAATCTCCTGTGCGTCCGGATTAACCAGCTTCTCCGGGCTTTTATCTACTTTGATCGCTGGCGGCGCCGCAAACGGGCTGTCCCGCCCTTCGGTCTCCGTGGGCTCATGCTCGCTTTCTTCCATTTCTTCATCAATGTCAGAAAGCAAATCCCGTTCCCGATCAACCGCAAGATTGCCGTGAATTATTGAGTTATCTGTGGAAGTAGATCCCATTTCCATATTTTCTGAACTCTCTTCCGCATCAGAGCCTTGCGCGACCGGCTGACCGGAAAAATTACCGCCCGGTATGCTCGCACCGAAACCTGATGCAGATACTGCCGCCGCGGCCGGAACCATAGGGCCTGCAGCCTCACCAGAATTCCTTGCTCCGGAAGAAGCTGCCTTTCCTTCACCCTTTACAGAGAGAAGCGATGTGACATTCGGTGAGTTGGCTTTATGAACCTCCAGAGCGTCAATGCCTGTTGCAACAACTGACACCCGCATCCGGCCTTCCATTTCGGTGTCGAAAGTTGACCCGACAATGATATTCGCTTCCGGATCGACTTCACTGCGAATGCGGTTCGCGGCTTCATCCAGTTCATACAAGGTAAGATCCATGCCGCCAGTGATATTGATGAGAACCCCGCGCGCGCCTTTCATGGACACATCATCCAGAAGCGGATTGGAGATTGCGGCTTCCGCTGCCTCAATCGCGCGATTTTCACCGCTCGCCTCGCCGGTGCCCATCATCGCCTTGCCCATCTCATTCATGACCGTGTTCACGTCAGCGAAGTCAAGATTGATCAGGCCCGGCATGACCATCAGGTCGGTGACGCCGCGAACACCGGAATGAAGCACTTCATCCGCCATGTTGAATGCATCGGCAAAAGTGGTTTTCTCATTCGCTATCCGGAACAGGTTCTGATTCGGAATAATGATCAGCGTATCCACATACCGTTGCAGTTCATCAATGCCTTCTTCTGCAATGCGCATCCGGTGGTTGCCTTCAAACTGGAAGGGCTTTGTGACAACACCAACTGTCAGAATGCCTCTTTCTCGGGCTGCGCGCGCAACGACTGGCGCGGCGCCTGTGCCCGTTCCACCGCCCATCCCGGCGGTAATAAAGCACATATGCACCCCTTCAAGGTGGCCAGTTATTTCTTCAATTGCCTCTTCAGCAGCGCCGGCGCCGATATGCGGCTTCGACCCAGCGCCCAAGCCTTCCGTCAGCTCAGCTCCAAGTTGAATACGTCGCTCAGCCAAACTCTGCTTCAAGGCTTGTGCATCTGTGTTGGCGACGACGAACTCTACCCCCTGAAGTTCAGAGGAAATCATGTTGTTCACCGCGTTACCGCCAGCTCCTCCGACGCCCAATACCAGGATTTTTGGTTTCAACTCCGACTGTTCCGGCACTGACAAATTGATACTCACGGTACTCTCCTCCTTGGTTACGCTGACGAACAGCTAATTAATACCAAATATTGTGGTTAATGAAACCCTACTTCTCACTATATTGACAATTTTTATGCATTTTTATGCCTAAAAATTGTCCTTGAACCAGTTTCCGACTCTCAGAAACCGGTTTTTAGGCGGCTTTTCCGCCACCGACATCTTGATACCTTCATCAAATCTTTCCCGAACGGCGTATGACAATAGTCCGGCCGCTGTCGTGAAGGCGGGGCCATCTGTTGCATCCGCCAGTCCCTTAACACGGATAGGTTTACCCATGCGGACTTGCTTGTCGAGAACGCGCGCAGTGAGTTCCTGCAATCCGGCAAGCTGAGCAGCCCCACCACACAACACGGCCCGGCGTCCAGCGACTTTGTTAAATCCGGATGCTACCAAGCGGTCATTGACAAGCTCGAGGATTTCTTCAAGGCGCGGCTTGATAATGCCGACCAGCATCGAGCGCGGCACATGATTGGCAACATCATGATCGGCCTCCCCGATCAGGGGGACGTCGATGATTTCCTTTTCGTCCGCCGGGCTGGCCAGAGCATTGCCATACAATGTTTTCATACGCTCAGCATTGGCGAGTGTCGTAGAAAGTCCCCGCGCAATGTCGTTACTTACATGGCCGCCGCCGACCGGAATAACTTCGCTATAGACCATCTCGCCATCATAAAAGACCGCAAAAGACGTCGACCCGCCGCCCATGTCGATCACTGTGACTCCAAGGTCCATTTCATCCTCGACCAGGCATGCAAGGCCCGAGGCGTAAGGCGCAGCAACCATGCCGGCAACCCCGAGGTGACAACGTTCCACACAATTGGCGAGGTTTCGCATATGGCTGTTTTGCAGAGACACCATATGCATACTGATGCCGAGACTTTCGCCGTACATGCCACGCGGATCACGAATGCCGCGATTGCCATCGACCGTATAGCCCACCGGCAACGCATGAACGACGGTCCGTCCTTCGGGCTGATAGCTCGCGCGGGCTTCCTTCAGAGTGCGCTGCAAATCCCTTTCCGTGATTTCCTGCCCGCCAATGGACATTTCCACATCAACCGTCTGTGACGCGGGCTTTCCAGCCGACACCCCGAGATAGACTTCACGGACTGTCTCTCCCGCCATGCGCTCCGCCGCATCAACAGCCGAGCGGATCGCTTCTTCGGCCATTTCCATGTTGGTGATACCGCCCGCGCGCAATCCCCGGCTGACCTGATGTCCGATTCCGGTCACACGAAGACGCCCTGCTTCTTCAAGCGCAACAAAACAGCATACTTTTGTCGAACCGACATCCAGTGCCGCCAAAGGTCCATTACGTCCCGCTGCCATTAACTTTCCAACTGCTCCATCTTATGTCTGTTCTTTTCCGTCATTCGATGTTCACGCATCATTCCCGGCAAGCCGCCGAAGCTTTGCCGAATCTTCCTTCAGCCGTACATATGTCCGGTCGCTGGCCCGCAGGTCGATCGCGACCACATCCTTGTCGAGGATTTTCTGCTCGACCTGAATCTGATAGAGATGCTTCCACGCCTGCAACGTCCCTTTCTCGGGCAGCAAAACCGTGACCCCATTCTCGAATTCCAGATTCCACCGGCGATCCCGGATGCGCACAGCATTTTCCAATCGGGTAAAGAGTTCCGGTGTCTGTACCAGCATGTCGAACAGTTCGGCTGCATGCATATTTGCCCCGGGTCCAACGACTCTTGGCAGATAGCGAAACGCTGCTTCATCCTTTTTTGAAACAACCACACCGGTTCGATCAATAACGCCAGTCTTCCCGTCAATCTGCCAGCGGGCATAGGGGCGGCGTTCCGTTATTTCGATGAAGATTTCATCAGGATACCGACGCATCACGGAGGCGGTTTCAATCCATCCCAGAGTTTCCAGCCGCTCCCGCGCGGCCTCCGGGTCAATACCGAGTATGCTGTCGCCGCGCTTCACATTGAGCACCTTCAGAATATCCTGCCCTGAAGCCTTGTCACGCCCAATCACGCTGACTTCCTGAACCGTCAGTCCGAAAACCTCAGCGAGCGATTGCTGTTGCTCATCAATCCATGCTGCAGATCTCTCTAGTACCTCAGTGCGAACCATAAAGTTTGTAATGCCGCCGATGATCACGGCGATGAGCAAGACGCCGCCACAGATCAATGCAGGTTTGCGCCAGGCTGGCACCGGTTTGCGTCGCCCTCCCCGCTTTGGCTTTTCCTGACGGAAAGATGCGCTGATCCGATCGCCTATCTGGACTGACATCCCGCCAAGGCGCGAAAAGGCTCCGCCAGAGGAAAGCCGGGGTTCCGCCTTTCGCTTTGCGGGCTTCTTCTTCGATCCGCCAAACATGGTTTTGAACAATCCGCCTTTCTTAGATGACTTTTTTGGACGGGCGCGCGGATCCACGCGATCGTCCCGATCAATGGTTATCGGTCGCATGAGGCATCCTCCACAATCCAACTGACCAGTTCTTCAAAGGAAATGCCGGAATGACCGGCAATTTCCGGCACGAGGCTGAGCGACGTCATGCCGGGTTGGGTATTCGTCTCCAGCATATAGAATTTACCTGCCCCCTCACCGGTATCATCGAAACGCAAATCGCTTCGGCTGACCCCCCGGCATCCGAGAGTCTGATGCGCGAGCAAGGCAAGGCGCAGGGCTTCCGCGTATTCCGCTTCACTGAGCGGAGCGGGCATCAGATGTTCTGCTTTACCTTCGGTATATTTGGCTTCGTAATCGTAGAATCGCCCGAGGGGGCGAATTTCAACGGCACCAAGTGCGGCTTCCCCCATGACGGCGACCTGAATTTCCCGGCCGGGAATAAATGTCTCTACCAGTACCTCCTCACCAAATGTCCAAGGCAAATCCTGAAGGCTCATATTCTCTTCTTCGAGAATGATCGTCACACCGACGCTGGACCCTTCATTGAGCGGTTTGACCACGAAGGGTTTTGGATAGGTTGCCCCGTCCTGAATTTCCTGACGCGTCAGGATTTTACCGTCCGCAACGGGAATTCCGGCTTGTACAAAAAGAGATTTGGCAACCGGCTTGTCCATGGCAAGGGCCGAGGCAAGAACGCCCGAATGGGTATAGGGAATGCCAATAATTTCAAGCAGTCCCTGAATATAGCCGTCTTCCCCATAGCGGCCATGCAGCGCATTAAAGCAGACATCCGGCTTTATCTCGCTCAAGGTTTCCGCGATATTCCGCCCGACGTCGACAGGGGTTACCTGATAGCCGCTTTTCTTCAACGCCTCAGCACAGGCAAGGCCGCTGTTCATCGACACTTCCCTCTCAGCGGACCAGCCGCCCATTAACACAGCGACATGTTTCATAACGCCTTTCCTTCCGATTTCTTCCCACCGGCTCCAAGGCGGACAATTTCCCATCGCAGCAACACGTCATGCGTTTTAAAGACCCGTCGGCGCAGCTCTTCACCGACAGCCTCAAGATCGGTCGCCCGCGCGGCGCCTTTATTAATCAGGAAGTTACAGTGCTTTTCGGAGACCATGGCATTCCCAATGGTCAAGCCGCGCCCGCCGACGCTGTCGATCAATTCCCACGCCTTCTTGCCGGGTGGATTAGCAAATGTAGAACCCCCGGTACGGCTTCTGATCGGCTGGCTCTCTTCCCGATTGCGCGAGATATCCGCCATACGGCCAAGAATCTCGTTCCTGTCGCCATATGAAAGCTGGAAGACGGCTTGGGTAAAAATCCAGTCCTTCGGAATATCCGTATGGCGATAGGAAAAACCCATATCTTTCAATGTCAGCTCATGCCGCTCGCCGTCACGATCATAGGCTACGGCCGACAGGAATATCTCCGAGATATCCGCCCCATAGGCTCCGGCGTTCATACGCAACGCTCCGCCGATGCCTCCTGGAATGCCGCTTAGAAACTCCACGCCCTCAAGTCCTACGTCAGCTGCAAATCGCGCGACATGACCATCAAGGGCGCCCGCGCCGACGATCAGCTTTTCGCCATCATTATTGATTTTCGCGAAATGCCGCCCAAGCCGGATAACAACACCGCGCACACCCGAATCACGCACCAGCAGGTTAGAACCGACTCCAATGACGTAAACCGGTATATCTCGTGGCAGGTTTTTCAAGAAACCCGCGAGATCAGCCTCGTCTTCGGGCTTGAATAATATATCCGCCGGGCCGCCAACCTGGAACCACGTCACCTTTCCAAGGTCGGCATTCTCGCGAAGGCGACCCCGAACGGCAGGCATCCTGTCCATCAGGCGGACCGACTTTTTTATTTCCGGAGCTGAAGGAGACATGATGCTCACCTTTCCCCTTTCCCGCCTGACAGGGCGTCAAGCTCACCCGGCAAGTTGTTCGCCCAAGTCGAAATGGAACCGGCGCCAAGACAGACGACAACATCGCCAGGATGGCTAATATTCTTGATTATTTCTGCTAATGCCTCCGGCCCCTCAAGGGCGATTACATGTCGATGCCCTCTCGCGCGCAAGCCTTCCACGAAATGATCGCGGTCGATCCCCGGGAGCGGCGCCTCCCCTGCGGCATAGATATCCGCAACGATAACTGTATCGGCGTCATTGAAGCAGGTGCAGAATTCTTCAAACAGGTCGTGAAGGCGGGAATAGCGATGTGGCTGAACCACCGCAATGATCTTCTTGTCATAGGCTTGACGTGCGGCCGACAGAACGGAGGCTATTTCCACGGGATGGTGACCGTAATCATCAATTATCGCCACGCCGTTCACCTCCCCGGTTTTGGTGAAACGCCGTTTGACGCCGCCAAACGCCCGCAGGCCTTTCTTGATATCCGCTTCGGAGAAATCCATCTCTCTGCCGACAACAATGGCCGCCAGGGCATTCATCACATTATGATTCCCCGGCATTGGCAGCTCAAAGCCCTCCATCAAACGGGATTCACTTTCTACGCGATCGCTTATCACAACGTTGAAATGCGCATGGCCATCGGAAAAGCGGATGTCTGTTGCCCGATAGTCCGCCTGCGGCGATGTGCCATAGGAAACGAGGCGGCGATCCGAAATCCGTCCAATAAGCGCCTGCACTTCCGGATGGTCAATGCAGACCGCGGCAAAACCATAGAAAGGAATATTCTGCACAAAGGTCTGGAATGCATCTCGCACCCCGTCAAAGTCCCCATAGAAATCAAGATGCTCCGGATCGATATTCGTTACGACGGCGATTGTGGCGGGCAGCTTCGTGAAGCTACCGTCGGACTCATCCGCCTCAACCACCATCCATTCCCCATTTCCAAGCCGGGCATTGGTCCCATAGGCATTGATGATGCCGCCATTGATTACCGTCGGTTCCATACCGGCAGCATCCAGAAGGCTTGCCAGCATTGAGGTTGTTGTCGTCTTTCCATGCGTGCCGCCCACGGCAATCGCCCATTTGAGGCGCATCAATTCCGCCAGCATTTCAGCGCGGCGAACCACAGGAATCAGATGATCGCGCGCTTCGCGCACTTCCGGATTATCCGCCTTCACCGCCGAGGAAATCACAACCACCTGCGCCTCCCCGAGATTCTTCGCATCGTGGCCTTCATGAACGGTAATCCCCAAGGAACGGAGGCGCTCCACATTTGCATTGGCGGAGAGGTCGGAACCCTGCACCTGATAGCCGAGCGTATGCATAACCTCCGCAATGCCGCTCATCCCGATGCCGCCAATTCCGACAAAATGCACAAGGCCCATATCTAGCGGTAACGTTCTCATGCCGCGGCCTTTCCACTATTCTTGCTGTCGCTATTCGCCGGTTTGCATTCCTCCACAAGGTCTGCAAGTTTTTCAGCGGCGTGAATTTCGCCAAGACTGGATGCCGCCGAAGCCATAACGGACAAGCAGTCCGGATGGCGGAGAAGATAGGTCAACTGGCGTGTCGCCTCCTCTACCGTAAAATTATCTTGCAGGATCAATCGGGCGGCACCGCGCGCTACAGCGTTCTCTCCATTCTTCCGTTGATGGTCATCCATGGCATGCTTGTAGGGCACCAGCAGAGAGGGGCGGCCAGCCACCGTCAGTTCAGACAATGTTGACGCGCCCGAACGGGTGATTGCCAGATGGCATTCGCCCAATAGTTCCGCCACATTGTCAAAAAAAGTAGAGAGATTAGCGTCGATATTTGCGCCGCTGTATACTGTACGGACAGCCTCGAGGTCTTCTGCACGGCACTGCTGGGTTACGTGAAGCCGTGATTTCAGATCTTCGGGAAGCGCCGCGAGTGCTGTCGGCACAACCTCAGACAGGATTGTCGCACCCTGACTTCCGCCCAGGACAAGGAGCTTGATCTCGCCTTCCGGCGTCAAGCTTTCATAGTGCTTGCCAAACAACGGCAGGATCGCACGGCGAACAGGGTTACCCGTATAAATCATCTTGTTGGCAATCTCATTATCCGGACTCTCGGTATGGTCGAAGGAAGTCGCTATAATACGCGCATGATTTGCCAATAGTTTATTCACGCGTCCCAAAACCGCATTTTGTTCATGCAAAAGTAATGGAATGCCAAGGCTCGCCGCCGCCGCGGCAGGTGGCATTGAGGGATATCCGCCAAAACCGACAACAACCGCCGGCTTAAGACGCCGCAATGCACGACGGGCTTGAAAAAAGCCGATAATCAGTGATGCAACCGCCTTGATCTTGCCAACGATGCCGCGAACGGACGGGGAGCCAGCTTTCACCTGCAGAATGCTAACCCCCGGAAACAGCTGCTCGAACTTTTCGCCGCGACCGTCCGTTATCAGGGTGACAGCAAATCCGCGTGCTGTCAGCTCTTCAGCAAGAGCGCGGGCCGGGAAGATATGTCCCCCCGTACCGCCACTCGCAAGAACGATATTTTTCTTTACCGCCACCGTCATTTTAGTTCCCCTGTGCCCGCACGACGACGGCTCAGTGCCAACAGCATCCCCATCAAAAGGGCCAGCGCGAACATCGACGAGCCGCCATAGGAGATAAACGGCAATGTCATGCCTTTGGTCGGCATCAGGCGTAAATTAACGCCGATATTCACAACGGCCTGAAGACCAAACTGGGTCAGCAAACCGGCCGCAGCGAGAACCACAAAAAAGTTCTTCTCTTCCAGAAGTCGGCTGAATCCGCGCAGGACGATAAAGGCGAAAATTGCAACGACGAGAAGGCAGACAACCACGCCAAATTCTTCGCCTAGCACGGCGAAGATAAAGTCCGTATGCGCATCTGGCAGTTGCCGCTTTACCGAACCATCCCCGGGACCCACACCGAGGAAACCGCCCGTCTGAAACGCCTCCATCGCGCGCTCAATCTGGTAGTTTCCGCCGCCCGAAGGATCAAGGAAACGATCAACCCGGCTGGCCACATGAGGAAACAAACTATAGGCCGCCGCCGCGCTGACGATGCCAACAACGACGAACATTACCACCCAGATAATCGGAAGACCCGCCAGGAAAAATTGCACAAACCACACGGCTGAAACCAGGAGGTTCATACCGACATCAGGCTGCAGCAACAGCAAGGAGATCACAAAAACAAACAGCAGGATCGAAATCAGGTTTCCAGGAATTTCATCGCTGCGCCGTTGTTCCGCAAACATCCAGGCGGCGACGACCGCAAAAGACGGCTTGAGAAATTCCGTTGGCTGCAAGGTGAAGCTGCCGAATTGCAACCAGCGATGCGCGCCCTTGACTTCCGGGCCAACCAGAAGCGTCGCAATGGTTAGAAGCGAGAAAACACCGAAGCTGACAACTGCCAGCCGCCGTACCCACAACGGGGACAGCAACGAAATCGCAAAGATGATCATTGCCGCCATCGGTAAATACATGAACTGACGGCGAACAAAATGGAAATTATCGAGGTTCAGGCGGGCGGCAATCGCCGGACTTGCCGCGAGAACCATGACGCCGCCCATGACGACCAGCAGACCAACAGCTACCAAAGTCCAGCGATCAACTGTCCACCACCAACTTCCAACGACGGAACGGTCGAGGCGCGTAAATGTTGTCATGATGCCGCCTCTCCTATCAATCGTTTTGCGGCGGCACGAAAAGCATCGCCGCGCGCCTCAAAACTCTCGAACTGATCAAAGCTTGCCGCAGCCGGAGACAGCAGGACAATTGCCTCCCTATACCCAGACCGAAACGCGGCATCCGCTGCTTGACGAACCGCGTCTTCAAGCTCATTGCATTTGCGGACAGGCACCTTGCCTTTTAGCGTGGATTCAAAATTATCGGCCGCCTCGCCAATCAGGAATGCCTCACGAATACGGCCGAAATGAGGGACAAGAGCCGTTATCCCGCCAGCTTTTTCCCGGCCGCCAGCAATCCAGAAAATATTATCGAAGCTGGTCAGCGCCTTCTCGGCCGCCTCAGCATTTGTGGCCTTGGAATCATTTATGAACAGGACATTATTCCAGCGGCCAACTTCCTCCATCCGGTGGGGTAGACCTCCAAATGACAAGAGCCCAGCGCATATTTCATCGGACGTCAGCCCCGCACTCCTCGCTGCAGCAACAGCTGCCGCCGCATTTTGCCAGTTATGACGGCCGCGCAGAGAACCAATCTTTGAAATATCCATCGTCCAAGATTGATCGCCGAAGGATCGATCCTCCAGACGGCCGTCAATAACAGCAACCCCGCTATCAACCGGCGTGGTTGTCGAAACAGGAATTATCCGTCCTTCGCCATGTATGGCGAGACAGGTCGCAATATGCTCGCAAAGTGGATCATCAATGTTAATGATCGCAACATCATCCTCATTCTGGCGCTGAAAAATCCGCCGCTTGACCGCCGCGTATCCTGCCATATCACCATGGCGATCCAGATGGTCTGGCGTAATATTCAGTAATACCGCAATGTCCGCATGCCATGAGGGCGTGAGATCAAGCTGATAGGATGATAGCTCAAGAACATAGTTTCCATCTTCGTCGAGCTCCGGCAGATCCATAACCGGCGTGCCGATATTCCCGCCAAGTGCGGATGACTTGCCGGCTTTGCTCAACAGATGATGGATAAGGGCGGACGTCGTCGACTTGCCGTTCGTTCCCGTAATCCCGATGATCCGGCCAGCCTCCTTCTCCTGCAGAAAAATTTCCACGTCGCCAATCACCGACGCGCCTGCTTTTTTGGCGAGTTCGACAACAGGGTGAGGTGCGGGATGGGTGAGAGGGACACCTGGGCTTAATATCAGCGCTTCTGCCCCGGGCCAGCTTTGTTGGAACGGATCCTGAACGGTCAGCCCGGCGTCAAGCGCCGCCTTACGGCGCGCTTCGTCATCGTCCCAGACGAATACATGGGCTTCCCCAAGATGAAGCTGACGTGCCGTCGCCAGACCGCTTTTACCAAGTCCAAAAACGGCGATATTCTTATGCTGATATGCGTGGCTGTGCATCATCCCTCACCTCAACTTCAACGATGCAAGGCCGACCAGGGCAAGGATGACAGCGATGATCCAGAACCGGATGACGATTGTCGGCTCCGCCCAGCCTTTTTGCTCAAAATGATGATGCAGCGGCGCCATGCGGAATACCCGCTTCCCAGTCATTTTATAGGATGCCACCTGCACGATGACTGAAATCGTCTCAAGTACGAAAAGCCCTCCGATAATGGCCAGAACGATTTCGTGACGCGCCACAAGGCTGATGGAGCCAAGGGCGCCACCCATGGCAAGCGAACCCGTATCTCCCATAAAAACCATTGCTGGCGGGGCATTGAACCAGAGGAATCCGAGACTTGCTCCGATCAGGGCCCCGCAAAAAACAGTCAGTTCGCCGGACCCCGGAACGTATTGAATCTGCAGATAGTTGGAGAAAACAGCATTGCCGACGAGATAGGCAATCAAGGCAAAAGAGGCGGCAGCGATCATCACCGGAACGATGGCGAGACCATCCAGCCCGTCCGTCAGATTAACTGCGTTCCCCGCGCCAACTGTGACCAATATAGCAAACGGAATATAGAACCAGCCGAGATTAAGAATGGCATTCTTGAAGAACGGGATTGTCAGGACACCGGAGATATCAACTGGCGAACTCATCATCACCACATAACCGGCCAAACCGGCAATGATGAACTCCAACAGCAGTTTTAGCTTTCCTGGCAAGCCCCGCGTGTTGTGACGGCTGACCTTCAAGTAATCATCGGCAAACCCGATCGCACCAAATCCGATGGTGACCAACAATACAACCCAGACATAGATATTACTTAAATCCGCCCAGAGAAGCGTACTGATCGCCAATGCCAGAAGGATCAGGAACCCGCCCATCGTCGGCGTACCCTGTTTCGCGATGATATGGCTTTGCGGACCGTCGTCACGGATCGGCTGTCCGCGATGCTGCTTGCTTTTCAGCCACCTGATAACGCTGGGGCCACAGATAAAACTGATCAGGAGCGCCGTCATAACTGCTCCGCCAGTTCGAAATGTCAGATAACGAAAGAGATTAAAGAGAGCAAAATCATCTGCCAGCGGAAATAGGAAGTTATAGAGCATCAGCGCCCCCTCTGTTCGGCGGCGACCAAAACCGCAGGTCGTCTGGCAAGCAATGCCTCAAGCGGCACGCTCATCTTGCTTCCAAGCGACCCCTTCACTAACACAATATCCCCGGCGCCTACCGTTTCCAGCAACGGTTCTATCAACTCCTCGGACGTCATCGCATGATATGTTGTGACCGAGCTTGGCATGGATTTCGTTAAATGCGTCATATTGGGACCGCACGTAAAGAGGATGTTTACCTCCGCGGCACAAACATCTTCTTTAAGGCTGCGGTGAATATCTGCGGACTTGTCGCCAAGTTCCAACATGTCTCCCAGAACAGCAATACGCCGCCCTTTTCCGTCAGGATAAAGAGTATGGAGCACCTCAAGCGATGCCCGCATGGACGCCGGACTTGCATTATAACTGTCATCCAGCACCATATAGCTGCCGTCAGGGCATGGCACCATATGGCGCTCTCCCCGCCCCTTCGGCAACCGCAAGTCACCGAGTGTCTCGGCAGCCTGCTCGATATCTGCGCCGAGCTCGCTAATCATCCCAAGCACCCCGAGAACATTGCTCACCCAGTGACGCCCCGGCACACCGAGGCGAAAAAACACCTCATGTGACGCGATCCTGACCGCCATATCGCTATAATCCGCATAGAGAGTAAAATCAGTCAGGCGGACATCTGCCTCGGATTTCTCCCCGAATGTCAGGATCCGCGTGATTCCGGCATTGGCCGCAATGCTTTTCAATAAGCCGCCATAGCTGTTGTCTCCGTTCAGAATAACCGAACCGCTTGAAGTCAAACCTTCAAATATTTCCGCCTTTGCGCGGGCGATAGCCTCGACATCAGGGAAAAACTCAAGATGCACGGCCTCAATCGTGGTGATCATGGCAACATGCGGGCGGACCATACAGGACAAAGGGCCCAGTTCGCCGGGGTGGTTCATTCCCAGTTCGAAAATAGCAAATTCAGTGTCCACCGGCATCCGGGAAAGGGAAAGGGGAACTCCCCAATGGTTATTGAAGCTGCCGACGCTGGCGTGGGTTCTTCCCTGTCGCGACAGGATATGCAAGAGTGCTTCCTTGGTTCCTGTCTTGCCGACGCTACCCGTCACTGCTGCGATCCGGGCCTTTGTTCTTTTGCGGGCGGCGGCGCCAAGTTCTTCAAGCGCCCGCAGCGTATCATCCACCATAACAACTTTGGCATCTTTCGGCAGATCTTCTGGCACCCGACTCAGTAACAGCGCGGCTGCTCCGTTTTCATGGGCTACCTTCGCGAACTCATGGCCGTCATGAACAGGACCAACGATTGCAACGAACAAGTCCCCAGCCGTAAGGGACCGGCTGTCGATGGAAACGCCGGTCGCTTTCCAATCGTCGTTCGTCGCCTTGCCGTTAACGGCGGAGATTACGTCGGTCCCTTCCCAGAGCGGTGTATCAACCATTGCCGCCCCCTAGCGCCGCCACAATCTGCAGCACAGCCTTTTTGTCGTTAAAAGGGATCGTTTCGGTCCCGATGACCTGCCCCTCTTCGTGCCCTTTGCCTGCGACAACGAGGATGTCGTCGGATTCCAATTCTTTGATGGCGGCTTCAATTGCCGCATACCGATCTCCAATATTCAAAGCATCTGGGCAGGCAACAATGATTTCGGCCCGGATCAAGGCAGGATCCTCGGTTCGCGGATTATCATCTGTGACAATGGCATGGTCCGCATAAAGTCCGGCAATGCGGCCCATTTCCGCGCGTTTTCCCTTGTCCCGATCTCCGCCGCACCCAAAGACCACAAGAATTTTACCCTTGGCATGGCTACGGACTGCCTCCAGCACCGTTTCAAGGGCATCCGGTGAATGCGCGTAATCAACATAGATCGCCGCATTGTTTGAAAGCTGTGCGACAAGTTCCAGCCGGCCCGGCACGTTGGTTATATTCGAAAGCGCCTTGCTTGCAGCGACCGGATCACCGCCCGCTCCGATCACCAGACCGAGCGCACAGAGCGCGTTCAGGGCCTGGAATTCACCGGCAAGCGGCAGCATGATGTCATGGCGTGTTCCGAAGACATCAATTTTTATGGCCTGGCCTGCGCTTTCCGGCACGACATCAACGAGCTTTATTTCTTCGCCTTCACGGCCATAGGAGATGATTTTGACTCCGCGGTTCTTCGCGGTCCGCAAAAAGGTGGGATAAACTTCCGAATCCGCATTCAGCACCGCTGTTCCCGTGCGATCCAGAACCCGTGAAATAAGCCCCAGTTTCGCGTTCAGATAAGCTTCCGATGTCGGATGATAGTCAAGGTGATCCCGTGTCAGATTGGTGAACGCTGCGGATTTGATACGTGCGCCATCCAGACGATATTGATCGAGCCCATGACTTGACGCCTCGATAACGGCATGCTGGATGCCGTGACCGACCAGATAGGTCAAGGTTTTGTGCAACAAGACCGGGTCAGGTGTCGTATAGCCGAGCGGAATTATCTTCTCTGGCATGACAACCCCAAGCGTCCCGATGCTTGCGGCCGGTAATTCCATAGCTTCCCAGAGCGCGCGGGTAAAATAAGCGACAGAGGTTTTACCATTCGTCCCGGTCACCGCTGCGATTGTTTCAGGCTCGGCCCCATAGAAACGAGAGGCCAAACGGGCAAGAATCAAGCGCGGATTTTCCTCGCGAAAACAAAGAAGGCTGCAATCTTCGGGCTCGTATGCCGTATCCGTGAGAATGGCAACGGCCCCTTTGTTCACCGCCTCTTCAATATACTCACGTCCATCGGCGCGGGTTCCAGAAAGCGCCGCGAAGAGAAAGCCAGGCTCAACCATACGGCTGTCTGCGGTCAGTCCCTTTATATGTTTATCATGAACCACGGGCACATCCCGCCCTTTCATCAACTCAGAAAGACGCAAGTTTCTTCTCCCGTGAGTAGATGGGAATAAACATCGCCTTCTGAACGGCTTCGCTTTCCTCGTTAACAGGAGAAATCGACAATATCGGACCGATACGGGAAATGAGGCGCCCAACAATCGGAGCCGCCGTCCAGCCAGCGCTCCTGAATCCATGGGTCTCCGCATTCCCTTTCGGCTCATCAAGCATGGCAAAGACCACATAGCGTGGATCATTCATCGGAAACGCACTCACGAAGGACGCAATAAGAGCATCGCGCTTGTAACGCCCACCCACGGCCTTTTCCGCGGTGCCGGTCTTGCCGCCGACGAGATAACCTTCCGCAGCCGCCCTGCCGCCAGTTCCCTTTTCAACAACAAGTCGCATCAAGCGCCGCATGATGCTGGACGTCTCCTCGCGAATGACCTGACGTACCGGTGATGTCTTCATGTTATCACGACGGATCACCGTCGGGTTAATGTAAGCGCCGCCATTAACGATCGCCGTGATCCCCGTACTCAGTTGCAAGGGACTGACGGACAGCCCGTGACCAAAAGAAATCGTCATGGTCTCCAGACTATTCCATCTTGGCGGCAAAATTGGGGCACCGATCTCCGGAATTTCAAGCGATGGCTTGTCGAGCAACCCGAGTTTCGCCAAAAATGCCTTATGGTTCTTCGGTCCCACTTCGTCAGCCATTTTCGCGGCGCCGATGTTCGATGAGTACATGAAGATTTCCGGAACCGACAACCAACGTTTCTTGGGATGATCATCCCGAATTCGAAAGCCGGCCTTGCGAATAGGTTCTGTCGCGTCATATCCACCTTTTAGACCAACGGTGCCGGAATCGAGAGCCATCGCCGTAGTAAAAGTCTTAAAGGTCGATCCCATCTCATAAACGCCAAGGGTAATCCGGTTAAATTTGGCATCGCCGGAAAAATCGCTCGGCCGGTTCGGGTCAAAATCTGGCAGGGATACCATTCCGAGGATCTCACCGGTTTTGACATCCATCACCATGCCTGCCGCTCCGATCGCCCGGAAAACCGACATATGGCGGGAAAGTTCGTCCCTCAGCGCATGCTGAATGCGCACATCAATGGAAAGCGACAAATCCTGCGCTGGGCTATCCTCCGATCCGCCAAGTTGCGCATCGAAATACTTCTCCACCCCAGCAATTCCGTGATTATCCACGTCAGTGAACCCCATCACATGGGAGACCAGCGCGCCCATGGGATAAAATCTTTTCTCCTCCGAGCGGAAATGCAGGCCGGGAATACCAAGCGCATTCACCTGATATTGTTGCGACGGGGTCAGGTTACGCTTAAGCCAGACAAAATTACGGGCAGAAGCGAGCCTGCTCAGGATTGTCGCCTCACTCAAATCGTCCAGAACCGTTGTCAGCTTTGCTGCCAGCTCCTTAGGGTTTATAACCTTTTTCGGCTCAGCGAATAAAGATGCCGTTGTAAGCGTTGTCGCTAGCAAAACACCGTTGCGATCGCGGATTTCAGCGCGCTTGTTTTCGACCATTGCGACAGGCCGCGAAATATCGGTATCGGCAGTCGGTGCCTCTTCTTCACCAATGCCGCTAATCGCAAGCCCGACGAGCCTGCCTGCCAGGATAACAAAACAGAACGCAAAGATGACGCCTGCCATGACAAGACGGTTCCGCCCCTGCTCCAGCGTCTCCTTCGCACTGCCATCAAGGCGCAATGGCTTGTGACGATCTTCCAGATTTTTATGGCCGAGGGGTGTCGTCAACGAGATGCGTGGGCGAGGTGACTTAGTGAGCCAAGTCAGTTCGCTCATTGCAAACTCCCCGCTCGTGTGAAGGTTGCCAACTGGAGTGGCCCTGTCGGCATCCTTTCAACCGGAGAATAATCTCGGCGAGGATTATGGCGCGGGACCGGCACGGAATATTGCTCCGGGTCCACAGGCGGATAGGGCACCTCGCCAACAGACGCCACCTGATATGGAGCAATTAGCAACAATGGCAAATACTTAGTGGCGAGCGTCTGTAATACGTCAGGACGGTTCTGATAGGTCCATTCCGCCTTCAAGATACGGACAGACTCTTTATTCTCGGCGATATTTACGTTTAGTGACTTCAGGTCTTTTTCCAGCTCCTGCACTTCATAGGAAAGCTGGTAAAGGCCATAGGAAACCACCGCAAACAGCACCAACGTCAAAACTGTCAGGTTTAGTTTCATGCCGCCTCCGTCCAAGCGGGAGCCGATGTCCTGATTGCCCCTCTCAGGCGGGCCGATCGCGAACGCGGGTTAACGGCTAGTTCGTCTGCGCGGGCCTTGAAGGCACCGCGCTTGATAAGCTTGAAAGTGGGAGCTGGCCCCTCGTCCGAGACAGGAACATGACGAGACGGCCTGGCACGCCCTTCAGACCTTGCTGACAGGAATTTTTTCACGCGTCGGTCTTCAAGACTATGGAAAGATACAACCGCTAAACGACCGCCGGGAGTAAGCAATCGTTCGGATGCGGCCAGACCCTTGACCAGCTGCCCAAGTTCATCATTTACTACTATACGCAACGCTTGGAAGGTACGCGTCGCCGGATGTATGCCCTTTCCTGTTGGACGAACAACCGAAGCCACCACTTCCGCTAACTCAACTGTACTCTTGAAAGGCGCCAACTCGCGCCTTTCGGTTACTGCACGTGCAATCGCACGTGATCTTTGCTCCTCGCCATACACAAAAATAATCTTGGCGAGTTCTGCTTCAGATTCTTCATTAACAACCTCTGCCGCCGTCCGGCCTTTACCGGACATCCGCATGTCAAGCGGCCCCTCACGCATGAAGGAAAAGCCACGCTCAGCTTCATCGATCTGCATGGAAGACACGCCAATATCGAGCGCAATGCCGTCGACCGCACCTTCGCCGAGGCTGGACAAAAGTGTCTCCATATCCGCGTAGCAACCTTCAATCATGACCAGCCGGCCCGCAAATTCCTTTGCCATTTCCTGACCAATTGAGATTGCAAGGGGGTCACGATCGATACCAAAGACCTTGCAATCCGCTGATTCAAGAATGGCACGGCTGTATCCACCGGCACCGAATGTGCCATCGACGTAAACGCCGCCGTCTTTCGGCGCGAGAATATCCAGAACCTCCCGGAGGAGTACGGAAATATGGGGAGCGTTTTGCTTAGTCATCGCCCCCTCCTTCCGAGCCAAGCCCAGTGCTTGCTGCGCGCTTGTTGGCAGCACGGGTACGAGCCTGCTTCTTGCGAACTTCAAATGCGGCGGGCTGCCAAAGCTGGAAACTGTCGCCACGCCCGACGAATGCGCACTGGCCGTCAATTCCGGCGTCCTCGAGCATTTCAAGGGGCACCATAATTCTTCCGTCGCCGTCAATCGGTAATTCAATCGCGTCACTCATCAGCGCGTCGGCATAGCTTTCACGATCTTCAGAGAGAGGGTCAAAGCCGCCAATTTTTTCCAACAACCGCTCCATCACGTCCATGCCGCATGCGTCAATAGCATCCCCATTAACGGTTGGCAGAAGGACAACGCTGTCAAAGCCCTTTGAAGCAAGGACGGCGCGAAATCGCGCGGGAACGGAAACCCGCCCCTTCTTGTCGACCTTGTTTACATATGTGGACAGAAACAGGGCCATGCAGCCAAAATCCCCCTTAAACCAAAATCATCCAATTGCCCCCGTCGCTCCTTGTGAAAATCCGGCATCGACCGGTAAAAACAAGCGTTTCTGGCATGTCATGGATAAAAACCGGAATATCATGGGATTTTATGGAAGTCAATGCCAAACGGCTGGAAAATAGCGGGTTTCACAGAGGAAAATAGATACAAAACAAGTAAAAAATTTTCTATTTCTCAGGCAGCATTCGATCAACCGTATTGTCACTTCCAAGCTTGAAAGTAATGAATAATTTAATTCATGTTCTTTATTTGTTCTTATTTGATGATCGCTAAAAAACTGTCAATATGCTCTACTTCACCCAACGCAGAGAGAGTTCTGGCGGATTTTGAGCAGGATCAAAGCTTCAGAAAGTTTCTGGATTTATCTGGATATTTGAGGATTTTTTTTGAATCGGCCGATAAAGATTCGCCAACTTCTAATATAAAGCATCAGTTAACGGGAGAAAACCTCATGAAAGAGCCCTATTTCAGGATTTCCGTTCTCTCATGATGGCGCCCATGAAGCTCTTCCTGCTCCCGCCGATAATCGGACAGCGCCCCGTCCATCGTCCGGACAATAATCTCTTCCAATGTGCGGGCTGTATTGATGCGGCCCATATACACATAGTCCGCTCCGCTGCTATACACCTCCTGAGCAGAACTAAGTTCCTCGGCATTGGCTATAACGACCGCATCTTTGTTTATCCGGCGGATAACTTCCACCAGCTCCTTGTTGTTGGTGCCGCGAAGAATATCGTCGGGAATTGTGGAGACCACGACCTTTGCTTTGCCAACGCCGGCATGGAGCAGGATTTCATCATTCGACAAATCACCATACCGCACCGACGCCCCCAGCTTGCGAATAGCCGGATGGAGATGAACATTGAAATCGATGACCAGAATACGGGGCAGAAGGTCGGGATTGTTTTTCGCGATATCATGAAGAAGGGAGGACGCCACCCGATGGAAACCCAACAACACCAAGTCAAATTCCCGTTCCGTATCAACAGCCCCTTCCTCCGGCTCGCGAAAACCGATGGCCTGCAAATAGGGGGCCATCCAGGCATGGATTCTGTAGGCATGCTTATAGAGGGTTGGGGTGAGCAGCGCTGTAATGATAAAGGCAAAAATAATTGCGCTGGCAAATTCATTCGAGATATGGCCGTACTGCGTTCCCAGATAGGAGATAACGAGGCCAAACTCCGAAATTTGCGCAAGCCGGATGGATGCAACTTCAGCATGACGCTGATCTCCGCCGGTGAAATACATCAGCGGAAAGAAAATAATCTGGCGACTTAAAAGGGCGAAAAATGTGAGCGCTACGGCAATCAGGATAACCTCTATCCCGTCAATCGGCGGTACGCTCATCCCGAGCCCGACAAAGAAAAGTGTAATGAAGAAATCCCTGACAATCCCCACTTTCGCAACGATCTCACGGCTATAGGGAAGCGTCGCAACAGTAAGTCCGGCAATCAGCGCGCTCATGCCCGTGGCGACGGACATATGCTTGCCCTCTCCAAAGACATAGTCACCGACATATTCAAACCCACGCCCGATAAATACAATGGCGAAGCACCAGCCAAGCGCTCCCACCAGCATCATCTGCGGCTCCTTTGAAAGCCAGCGAAATACCAGCGGGACAAGGCTTTTCGCCAGCGAATAGGAGACAATCGCCAGCAACGCAATCGCCAGCATCGTATAAAGGACCGGCGCCAGCTCCGGCGCGGCAAAGGAGGGCTGCAGGATGATCACGATAATGGCCCAGAAATCCTGAAACACCAGAAGGCCGAGGGCGATACGCCCCGGCTCCGTATCGAGTTCATATTTTTCCTGGAAAAGCTTGATCACCAGCAGGGTCGATGACCCGGCAATGAACAGGCCAAAATAAAGCGCATCATACGTATCGCCAACAGTCGATAGCCCAAACCAGGCCAGGGCCTTGCCTGCGAGAATTCCGAATAACACCGTCAGAGGATATTGCAGCAAACCGGTTGCGATAATCATCTTGCCGCTTCGCAGCATTCGACGCAGATCAATTTCCATCCCGATCATGAACAGGAGCAGGATAAACCCAAGCTCGGAGATGGTTTCAATATTTTCCGGTTGCGTGATCAGCTTGATGCCGATCGGGCCAATAAGAATTCCGCAAACGAGAAACGCCGCAATACTTGGAATTTTGACACGTACAAAGAGAATGGCAAGAATACTGGCAACAAAGATGCTGATACCAATATCATAAACGAGGGACGGCATATCTGTACCGGCCGCCAACGCAGGTGATGCTAAGCCGGGCAGCAGAACTGCTCCCATCCCAAGACCAACCACCCGCAAAAAAACCATTTCATTTCCTACCGTGAGAAGACGCTCAATTTAATCTATCATTTTACTGCACTTGGCGGCAGAAAATAAGGCAGATGGCCTGTAAGCCGGGTTCTGTTCCTGTTACCAGGTGATGATCATTCATCTAGGATGCCTGTTGCCAGGCACCTCAAGCAACCAACCCGGATGATAGCCCGGAAAACCGGCCTGCGCACGGGTTACCCCTGCGCTGATCATCCCTATTTGGTTTTGCTCCCGATGGGGTTTACCATGCCGCCCCTGTTGCCAGTGGCGCGGTGCGCTTTTACCGCACCCTTTCACCCTTACCCGGAAAAACCGGGCGGTTTCCTTTCTGTGGCACTTTCCCTAGGGTCGCCCCCGCCGGCCATTAACCGGCATCGCATTTCCGTGGAGCCCGGACTTTCCTCCCCTCACCTCATGGGCGAGCGGCGATCATCCAGCCATCTGCAGAAATGTAACTAAGCGCGGTGATGCATCAAGTCAAGCGGCGAACCTCTGCAAGAACGGCATAAATGATGCCTTGCGTCTCCGGATCCGCTACTCCGTCCACCCGCGCTGCACGCCAATGCCGCTGGAAAGCGCGAAGGATATTTTCAAGCGACCGATCAAACAGGCTCGTCAGCGTTGTCCCGTAGCCGATTTCCCGAAGCGCCTGCTGTAACTCTAAAACCTCCGCTTCGTTTGCGCCGACGGAGATCACCTTGTCACTAGGCGGAATGGCGGCACTCTCCTCAAACCAAAGCCCCACACCCACATCAGAAAGGGCGCGCCAGTCAAAAAGCTCTCCCGGATCCTCTTTCCGGTCCGGGGCAACGTCCGAATGTCCGACAACATTTCGCGGCGAGATTTCATGACGCGCAACAATATCAACGGATAGGGCCTTGACCGCCTCCATCTGCATTTTCGGAAAAGGCCTGTACCCGAATTCATGGCCGGGATTGACGATTTCAACCCCAATGGAGCGAGCATTGATATTGCTCTTTCCGCGCCAGCTAGAGACACCCGCGTGCCAAGCGCGCTGCTCTTCCCGGACAAGAGCCGTGATCTTGCCATCCTCTTCGACGAAATAGTGGGCACTGACTTTCGTCTTCTCATCGGTCAGACGGCTAAGCGCCTCCTCTGCCGTTTGCATGCCGGTGTAGTGGAGGACCAGCATGTCGATAGGAGTGTCGGCTTCGCGCTCATCGAAGTTGGGTGACGGCCGCCAAGCAATATTCTCAAGCGGCATTTGACTCCTCTTTGGACTTCTTCTTCCCAGACCGGAGCGTAATAACTGTCACACCGCTCATGACCATCGCCCCACCGATCATCAGTTCGGTCGTTAGTATATCACCCCAAAACACGATTCCCAGAATTACGGCAAACACCGGCACTAACAAAAAATAAGGGGAAATGGTGCTCACGGGATACCGCCGTATCAGATAATTTGTAAGGCCGTGACCAACGACTGTCGCGCCGATGGCGGAAAAGGCCACAGCACTCCATTGCTCCCAACCGGCCGTCTGTACAGCCATAAAATGTCCATCCTCAACCAGAAATGAAATGATATACAGCGGGACGACACCGATCGCCGCCGTCCAGAACGTCAGGTTCAGTGCACCAATACCGGGCATAGTCCGGACAATCACCATATTCAGTGAGACGAGGAAAGACGCAATAACGACCAGTGTGGGTGAGAGCAAATTTGCAAAAATAATCGGATCAAACCCGATAACCATGACACCGCAAAAAGCCAGAGCAATCGCTGTCCAGCGGCGCCACCCAATTTTTTCCTTCAGAAAAATCATTGCCAGAAGAGCAGAAAACGGCACGAACGTCTGATTGATAATAGCGACAGAGGAAATATCCGGGGACAGGGACAGCCCCCAGAACATGAGAGTGAAATGGAACACCCCCATGATCAGGCCGACAAGGATCATCTTCCGCCAATAGCCGTGAGGCAACGTGATGAAGGGAACCATGATAAAAATGACAATTGTGAACCGGATTGCCGTAAACAATATCGGCGAGAAAACTTCCATACCGATCTTTGCCGCCAGGAAATTAGATGCCCACAACATGTTTATCAACAAGATGAGGGCAAGATCTTTATTGCTCAATATATGTTCCGATTCTTAAAGACCGCGTATCTTGGCTATCTGGTCATACGCCGCGTTTATTTTGGCGAGTTTGTCATTGGCGACATCGACAAACTCCTGCGGCAAACCTTCCGCCATTACCTTATCAGGATGATTTTCACGGATTAGTCTTCTATAAGCCTGTTTAAGCTCCGCATCCGAGATGTCTGCCGAGACACCCAAAATCTGGTAAGGATCCGCTTCCCCATCCTTGGCGTGATAGCTTCGAATACGGGCATAGGCAGCTTCATTAAAACCAAAGATCGACGCGACATTCTGAAGATATATATCCTCAGCCGGATGAAGAACGCCGTCGGCCATCGCAATTGCAAACAAGCCGTGTAGCAGGTCTTCCATCAGATGTGGCGTATCGCGGAACATTCTCTCGACTTGGGCTGCATATTCTTCATAGCCCGCCGTATCCTGCCGCGCCATGTTGAAGACACGCCCGACATTCTTTTCCTCATTCGGAGGAATGCGGAAAACCTGCTTGAAAACCTTGACTTCCTCGCGAGTGACAACACCATCCGCTTTGGCCATCTTCGCCCCGAGCGCGATGACGGCAATGGTAAATGCAACCTGCTTGACCTGATGTCCGCCAATGCCCTCATCAATCTCCGTAGATGTTTCTCGGTACTTATCAACAGCATGTCCTGCGAGACCGCCAACCAGGGCACCAAGCGGCCCCCCAACCAGAAGTCCGGCTGCTCCGCCGAGAATTTTACCCCAAATTGCCATAATGAAATACGCTGTCCGGATTTTGCAAAGAAGGATACAGTATCAGGACAGTTTTAAAATCGCCAGCTTTCCGCTACACGGATTTCATATATCTTTATCGAAGGTCTTCGTCCTCATCATCAATGAGAATTCTGTTGGCGGCACCGTCCAGGTCTTCATACTGACCACTTTTCAGGCTCCAGAGAAAGGCGGCGAGACCGAGGCCACCGAGAAACAACGCCACCGGGATGAGGTAAATCAAGACATTCATGACGAAATAATGCCTCGCTCAAGGCGGAGCCTCAGAGAGTTCAGGCAAACGATCAGGGAAGAGGCAGACATGGCAACAGCCGCAATCAGCGGCGTCACAATCCCCGCCACTGCAAGCGGAATGGCAATTGCGTTATAAAGAAACGCAAGAGAGAAGTTTTGTAAAATCAGCCTCCGCGCCGCTTTGGCAACATATATCGTTTCCGGTACTGCCTGAAGATCCCGTCCCTGAAAAACAAAATCCGCAGCGGTCTGGCTGATGTCGGCAGCGCTTGCCGGAGAAAGCGAGACATGAGCCGCCGCCAGCGCCGGGGCGTCATTCAACCCATCACCGACCATCAGGGGCTTATGTCCGGCAGCAATAAGTGACTTAAGCCGATTGACCTTGTCTTCCGGCTTTTGTTGTGCGCGCCAGTATTCTATGCCAAGCGCTGTTGCGAGTTCCTCAACAACCTCGGCACGGTCACCGGAAAGAATTTCTATTGCGTACCCTTGTGATTTCAGCTTCTCGATAGCCGCCTGCGCGCCGGGACGCAAACGATCCTTGAAACGGAACTGGATGGCCTCGCCCTGCCCGACCCGCAACCAGAGTTCAGGGCCAACAGTAAAGTCCGTATTCTCAACCTCCACTACCGAGCAAAATTCCCGACTGCCGAGACGGACTTCCTCACCTGCACAAACGGCTTTCAGGCCAAGCCCGGGGCATTCTGTAACCGCCAGATACTCACTGCCCGGAGTTCCAACGCGCGCGACAGCCATCGCAAGCGGGTGACGGCTGTTGCGCGCAAGTCGGGCTGCGAGATGAAGGGCCTCATTCGGAATTTCATCCCGATTAATGAGGTCAAGGCGCCCTTCCGTCAAAGTCCCCGTCTTGTCAAAGACAATCACATCGATCTCCGCCAGACGCTCGAGGCCATCGGCGGCCTTGACCAGTATTCCCTTCAACAAAAGACGCCCGCTGGCGACTACCTGTACAACCGGCACTGCAAGGCCCAGCGCACAAGGGCACGTTATGATAAGCACTGCAACGGCCTGCATCAACGCGACCTGCCAACTTCCGGCAAAGAACCACCAGCCCGCAAATGTAACGGCAGCAAGAATATGCACAGCCGGAGCGTAGTATCCGGCAATCCGGTCGGCTAGGCGGACATATTTCGCGCGTCCCTGCTCGGCGGATTCCATCAGGCGCACTATATCGCCAAGTAATGTATTATCGCCGGTCTTGGTGGCCCTGACTTCCAAAGGCGCGCTAAGATTTAGGGTGCCCGCGAAAACGTCATCCCCTGCGTTGACAGTACTTGGCAGACTTTCCCCCGTTATAAGGCTGACGTCCAGGTCCGACTGCCCTGCCTCAACGACACCATCAACGGGCAATCTGTCGCCAGTCATGACCTGAACAAGGGAACCT